>JAABUK010000708.1_pt1 | contig 68015 bp, 90 predicted proteins | sample 5559141 | NCBI WGS metagenome assembly JAABUK01 (sample SAMN10711869, study PRJNA513367) | rock metagenome | isolation source: Antarctica rocks | place: Antarctica: Victoria Land, Pudding Butte nord | collected 2016-01-03 | reverse complement strand
AACTGCTCCTGCCATGCAGGCGGTGTGGAAGTGCTAGTGGGCCATTCTGAGGTGGTCATGTGTGACTTTGCCGCCTGCCTACTTGCTGAGCTGGAGCGCTGGATGCTGAATGCAAGCCCAGCCATGATTGACCTCAACAGCTTCGCAGACACATCTGACTACTTCACAGCCCCTACGTCAGCACTAGAGGAGGTGTCCAAACGTCTCTACACTGATGAGGTGCGGCTTCCCTCATGCATGACTGCCTACATGATCACTGTGCATCAGTCAGCATGGCAGTATGGGCTATTCACAATCTCCAAATGAGGAGGTACAAAACAGGGAAAGCCAAGTGTGTCTCATCCAAACTGTTCCCTGGATATGCAAGGGTCCAGTGAGCATGCTGTGAGCAGCTCTGATTATCCTAAACAAGCCATGCAGATATACTGAATCTCTCAGCTGGTACTTCTGTTCAGCTGAAAGAAAAGCATCTCCAACAGTGTTGCTCATAGTGCAGCTCCTGATGGCCATGATGTGGCCAGCAACACAGACCTCAAACTCCTCATTTGCTGCTTCCAGCACGATATTTACATGATACTGTCCCCAACACCTGCTGACTGGACGACTATTGCAGTCTTGCTCTTTGTTTCGTGTTCTTTGCGATCTTCTTCACAGGTCAGAGTATGTGATCAGCACTGTATCCTGTACACCTGAGTCCCCCAAACCACTGTGAGGTTGCTCCTGTTTAGGAGCTCGTGCGCAAGAAGAGGTATGGCAGGCTGCAAAAAGCTTTGGCGGACATCAGTTTGCTGGCTGGATCACCAGCAGATGCTCAGGACCACTACACCACGGCTGCTGAGTTGTGCCGGGTCTCCAATGACTGGCTGTGGACTGCTGCAGCGCTACAGGGCTTGGCCAATGCCAAGGTCATCTTCTTCCTCCTCCCTTTGTTGTCTGCCTCTGTGTTTCTGTCTGTCTGTCTGTCTGTCCGTCTGTCTGTCCGTCTGTCTGTCCGTCTGTCCGTCTGTCTGTCTGTCTGTGCATGTGTCTATGTCTGGGTGTATGTCTGTGTGTGCGTCACAGCTCCATTTCATCTTCCTGTCCAGATCTCTGCCTTGCCTGACAGCTCCTGCCCAGGGTAAAGAACAGCAAATGACATGGTGCTATGTTGGCGCTCTGTCAACACAGGGGGTTTGTCTGCAAACAAGCTTGGGCTGGATACTTTGCCAAAATTGCACATGGCGTCTGCTCAGACATCATGACGCACATTGCTGCTGGCCACGTCACAATCACCTGACAGACTTTCTGCTGTAGTCATGTCTGACATCATTACACCAGACAGTCTGTCAGGTGATTCTGACATGGCCAGCAGCAATGTATGTAATGATGTCTGATGCAGCCCAGCAGATGCACCCAAATTCAGTTGGCAGGGAGGGGCATGTCGTCAGAGAGTGTGTCTTCAGAGAGTTGCATGCTGTTTGTGCAACAGCCCAGCAGATGCACCCAAATCAATGGGTAGAAAGTGTCATGTCATCAGAGAGTGTGACTTCAAACCAGTTGGCAAGGAGTCTCATGTCGTGAGAGAGTGTGTCTTCATAGAAGTGCATGCTGGTGGTGCAGGTGCTGGAAGCCTGTTTGAGCACAGGAGCCATGCGCAACACCAGAGTGCCCACCCTACCCAAGAGCCCCCTGTCCCCCGACAAGCGCATTGCTCGCCTGCAAGCAGAGGAAACCTCCTCGGCAGCTTCCAAGGGCAGCTCACACTTTGGGGGCCATCATTTCTGGGGAGCCCTGCAAAACGCTGGCCTGGAACGTGAGGTGTGGTATCTTAATGTACCACCTTACTTACCTTAACGTAACATTACTGACTTACCTTAACCTAACATTTCAAGGGAGTCAACAAACAATGACTGGGGAAACAACATCCACTAAGCACTTCATGTTCAAGGCATTCTCAGAAGTCAGATCTGGACTCAGGTGGTCTATCGTGAAGGTGTGCACAGGTTGCGACGTAGCACGTGTGGTATAACTGTGCCTTGAGCTTGGCTCAGTGTCAAGTATCACAGGCATCAGCTGTCATGCATGGATGATCCCTATAACATGTCCACAATGTAGAAACGCGTTTTCAGACGTTTCTGAGTTTAGATCTCAAGTGTAGGAATGATGCTTCTGAATTAAAATAGACGTTTTGGGATTGATAAGAGCTTTGCATACTTGTTATGGTCTTCACTGGGTCAGTATAACCAAGCATGTTGTCTCGCTGCTGTCTGTAGAAAAGCTGCCCAGGCCGCCCAAAACAACACGACCTGCTTCAGCAGGCTTGCATAGCTGCAATTCACAGTTGGTGGTGTCAAACCGGTGCTGAAGAGTGTTTGCGCATCTGCTGACTGCAATATGCTGTCAGGCCAACAGAAGCCGGCCTCGTCCCTATGGTGCTGCAGCAAGCTCCTGTTAGCTCAATTTCGGAAGCCACTATGCATGCTTCTGCCATGTGCCAACCCAATTGGGCAGACAACAAGGTGTCTCAGGAGAACAGCGGCGTGCCACCAGATTGCAGAGCTCTTTTCACTTCCAAAACGTCTGTTTCAGTCCAGAAACATCCATTCTACAGTGAAAGCTCAGCCAGCTGGTTCTGACTGCAGCCTGGGTTGCAGGTGCGCGGCATCATGATGGAGGCCAAGGCTGCTGCCAAGCGTAAGGGAGCCTTTGTGATGATGGTGGAGCAGGATCTCATGCTGGCACGCTTCCTGGCAGGCCTGTACAGCCATAAGGTGCTCGCTGTACCATCTTTTACTACAACCCTCTTTAATGTCAACCCCTCTTTAACTACAGCCCTCTTTAATCACAACCCTCTTGACTACAAACCTCTTCGACTGCAACCCTCTTCGACTACAACCCTCTTCGACTACAACCCTCTTTGACTACAACGCTCTTTGACTACAACCCTCTTCAACTACAACCCTCTTCAACTACAACCCTCTTTGACTACAACCCTCTTTAACCACAATCCGCCTTCTGTTCCGCCTCTTGTACACACTGATGGCTGTGGTGATGCTTCACCATAAGGTGCTTGCTGTACCATCCTTGACCACAATCTTCTTCCACTATAACCCTCTTTAACTACATTGCTCCTTCCGCTGCGCCTCTTGTACACACTGGTGACTGTAGTGGTTTGCTTCACCTCTGGTTGCTCACTGCACCATCTGTTCACCATCGGTTTTGCACCGATTCACCATCGGTTCCCTATCTGTTCACCATCAGTTCACCACCTGTTAACCATCTGTTGACCACCTGTTCACCAAGTAGCAACTGTCCCACAAGCAGGCAGCAGCTGAGACACTCTGTCCCGCGTGGACAAGCTGCTTCTCTGGGGAATTGTTGAAACATGGGTCAAAACATCCTGGCAGGCTCTACAAGCAGAGAAGCTGCTTTTTGGGTGCTTGTCACATTGTAGATCAAAGGTCTCTCTTGAGGTCCACACATGTATCACTGAGATAGTCTTTCATGAAGGTCACTGGTCATCAGCGATTGCTTATTGCTTGATTTGCTACCCTAAAGATTGCTTGTCATAGGTGAACAACCCTCTGCCTCCATGCAATCCCTGGTCTCCACCTGTTCAACATACATCTTTGCCACAGTATTTTGTACGCATGTACAGCACATCAGCATCAAGCAGCAGCTTTGGGTGCATCAATTGCAGTACTGAGAACACCACATTGATGCATTGCAACATAATAAACAGTGGTATGAATCAGATAGGTATACTAGTAATGACGAGCTGTTTGCTTAGAGTGGCAGGTGTGTTACAGGCGAGAAGGGAGGTGAGTGAGCTGGTGAGCAGCATGGTGGAGGCCGGTGGAGCCTTGCCCCTGCCAGAAGACCGCTTACTCACCATCATGGAGGCTGCTCAGGTGCTGACATACCTTTTTGGTTTCTTCCATGCTCTTTGCTACAGGTTTTGCTTTCCAAACAAGTACAACAACAAATGTAACGGAGCTCTCCCACTGCCATGCCCTGTTGCTCTTACCATTTGTGACAGACGGCCTGCTGAATGAGAGCTCTAACAGCTTACAGTAGCCATTTGATGTGATTGCTAGCGTATCTTACTACTGGTAGTGTTACCAACATCATCCCAAGGCAGGTACAGCACATGCTTCAACAGGACTCCTCTGGAAGCAGTGCTTCCTGGACTTTGTGACAGGCTTGCTCAGCCAAGTTGCCAAATGTCCTGTACCACTGCAAAGATGCTGATCAGTGCAAGGCCCCTCTTGCTGCCAGTACTGTCTGTGCCATCAAGAGGCAGGTGTAGGACTTCACTGAACAAGAGTTCCTGGAGGCGATGATTCACTGCCTTCATGTCAGGCTTGCTCAGTTGTGTGATAAAAAAGACTACCCCATGGTGATGACAGTGACCAATGCTCAGAACTGACCCCCTGCTCCCATCACAGTGAGTGTCTCAGAAGCGAAATCAGAATTGGCAAACAATGTCACTCATACAGCTTGCATACCCAGCAGAATGTCACTGCGGAGTGTAGAAAAACCAAAACAAAGAATTACCAAAGGCATAGATTGCAGACGCTGCCTGCACAATGTTGCTGACATCGAAGGTGCAAGGAAGGTCTTCTCAGTCCCAAAATGTCCATTTTAATTCAGAAACGTCATCCCTACACTGGAAATCTAAACACAGAAATGTCTAGGGACAGTAAAAACACGTTTCTACATGGTGGAGGTGTTTTAGCTCTTTGTGGTGGTTCAGGTGATTGGCCTGGTGGGTTCCTCGCGCAAGCGCACGCTCATGCTGTGGCAGGCTGTCGAGTTGTCTCGCATGATGCAGAGGCCTGATCTTGCCACCCTGCAGATTGCCCGCAAGGCCCTGGAACCCCCTGATGACCCCCTGGAACAGGTCTGTCACCCCTAAGACGCCCCCCCCCCCTCCCTGCCCTGCCCTACAATTTTATCCCTGCTGTACACTCCCGCAGTGGACAGGAACTCCATAAATCAGGTGCTTGACCTTTCTGTACACTCCAGTACCATATCAGATGTTTCAAAACAGGTCTGCAATCCGTAGATCAGGTGTTTTGCCTTCTGCTGTATGCGAAAGCCTAATGTCTTCACAAACCAGGTGTGTGACCTGCACATCAGGTGTGTTACCTTTCTGCACACTCCAGCACTGTGCCACTTTCCTCCAAACAAGCCTATCATGCCTCCTCGCCCCCCCCCACCCCCCACCCCCCTTGGTCAGTGTGCTCATGTTGCGTGACAGACCTCATCACACTGTCATGTTACATGCATTCCTGCCTTGCCGTGCAATGCTGCCTCGCATACAATGTGCCCTCTTGTTGTCACACTGCGTCTCTGTCGACATCTGATCAAATACTGCCAGAATGCATCAGCTGGCAGTCCCTTTGTATTGCAGTATTTCCTTCACACTGCCAAGCTGCACAGCAATGCAATGACAGTATGGCATGCCATCAGGTCCAACTGCACCATGCACATATGTGCGCAGCTGAGCTTGCCTAGTCACTGGTAATTGGCATGTGATTCAAACATGGCGGCAGCAGAGGCAGTATGTGCCCAAACTTAGCGGCAGCAGAGGCAGTACGTGTAAAGATGCAGCAGTAGCAGCAGCAGCAACAATAGCAGCAGCAGCAACAATAGCAGCAGCAGCAACAATAGCAGCAGCAGCAACAACAGCAGCCGCAGCAGAGGAACAGCAGCAATCATTGTACAGCAGGAACCATTGTATGCATAATATGCATGACACATTCGGGCTGACAGTGCAGGATACAGAGAATCAGGGGTGGCAGAAGGCCGGTCCAGTCCAGTCAGGGGTACCCCGCCACTGGGGCTCAGTGCGCTGTGGCTGCATAGAGGGGGTCCTGGCAACTGCCATTCTGGCTGGCCAGCATCCTGATGTCTGGGATGCTGCTGGCTTGTTGCTCAGAGAGCACTACAAGTACGCCCTACCTCTGCTGCTTGTGATTGGCACTCATGGCGTCAGCTTTGCACCTGCCTTGTTGTCTGTGACTGTAAGCTGTACATGTAGTTTGTAAGCTATGGTGGTGATCAGAAGGATGAGTTGCCGGCAATGGTATGAGAGATAGTTTTTGTGGCTGGGTCACAAGTGTCATCAGTGATACGATTTATACAAGTGCATAAGTCTGGCGTCCAATCCTTTGCCAACGGCAGATCAAATGGCAAGTCTAACTTTGCAGAAGACTACTCAATTTTTGTCACCCTGCTTGAAAGTCAAGTGTGTGCAGGGAGCTGCCAACAGCTCGCCAGGTGTCGCTTCTGGAGACGCTGGCTGCAGCAGCTTCGCAAATGGCACAGACAGACAAGGCACGGCCGGGTGCTGGGCCCCCTCCCTTACTCTTCCTGCAGAGGGCCTCGCCCCCTGCTGAACATCTCAGGCCGCAGCATCTCAACCTGTTTGTTGCCAAGACCCCTGCCGAGTCAGCCATCGGTGAGCCCTGCTGACTGTACCATGCTGACTGTACAGTGCTGAGTACCTCGGCCATTCTGAGCCACCTTCTGGGGTGGCTTGCGGACTTCTTCCTGCTGCTGAGTTTCCACAGATGAAAGCCGTGCAACCAGCATCAGAATCCACAATTCAGTGCAACGTCATGTGAGCAGTCTGTATGGGTCAGACATCAGTATCAACCCTCAACATAGTTGTCCCCCAACGCCCTCATAGGTTTGGGGGCAAGTGCCCTCTAGCAATGCACAGTATCTGCTGGAGAATGGACAAAGCTTGTCTGGGATGCGGTTTGCTCATGTATAGCTATCAACACCCAATGTGCCTGGAACAGGTAAATGTAAAGCTGGGAGCCTGCAGGACTGACTCCAGTGTGCAGTCTTGCTAGTCTGGGCTTGTTGATGTCTTTGTTGACATTGCTTCTGCTCTGCCACTGGTGAGGTATCAACTGACAAGTCTCAGACCGTATACTCACAAGCCAGAAACATATACATCTAGAACAGATCAAACATTGGTGTGGCAAGTCGTACATGAAGCAGCTGGTAGGCCGGTTTTGACAGCTGGCTGTTTGTGTTTGCAGGGACCAAGAGCCCCTTCATCTTCAACGCATTTGCAGCCAGGGAAGAGCAGGCCCGCCCCCGCCCCCAGGAGGGCCCTGCCGAGTGGGTCTGTGGGGAGACCGCCTCTGTGGACATCCTCATCCAGAACCCCACATCAGTCACTCTCAGGGTATGTGTGTGCAATGTTTGAAGCGCTGCTTTGTATAAATCTTTCAATCATGTGCTGCTTTTTGAGGTTCTCCTGCTCATGTGTACCTTAAAATACATCATCGCGCAGATGTATGCATTCTTTTGAGCATTTTTGGAATTCACAATCTCTGCCTGTGTATGTTCTGCATCACTCTGGTACATCAGTCTTGCTTCAACATCCAATGTGAAGTGATAAGGTAAGCGTTTGCACCCTCATGTTTTCCTCTTAGTGAGATGTGTGTGTACGTCTGCAGATTGAGCGCATGTGAGTGCCAATCTGAGTGTGTGTGTACGTCTGCAGATTGAGCGCATGACACTGGAAGCAGAGCACACACAAGACCCAGCTTTAGCGCCTGTTGATCACCGTGCCCCCTCGCAGACCCCCCCAGCCTGGCGGGGTCACCCAGTGCAGATGCAGCTGCCCCCAAAGACGGGGCCTGTGAAGGTGACCCTGTCTGGGGTACCCCTGGTGAAGGGCTTCTTCATCATGACTGGCTGTAGGATGACATTCCTTGGAGTCACATGGCTGCAGCCCTGGAACCACAAGCCACTCACCTTTGGTAAGCTACCACTGTATCACACATATGCATCAAACATATGCAACATGTCACTGCATCGAACAGATGCACTCTGTCACTTGTTGTTATTGTACAATAGTCCAAATATAGCCATGTAACATGCCAGTGAGCGTCCTGGTGTGTCCATTACCAACCGCAGCCAGCGCGATATTGTAGAAGATGACTTTCATAACGCTTCCGTTAGAGTACTGCCGACAAATCAATAGTAACGGTCAACAAGCTACTATTGGTGTGTAACACTAGCGTAATGTCCAGCACTTGGTAGCAAAGTTGTCTTCAGAGCTTATAGCTTTGAAGCCATTTTACTTTTGTCGTCTTATGTAGCAAACCAACGCAAAGTACACACACAAAAAACAAGTCAGGCTGTTGGCAAGCATTGCATACATTGGTTCTCCTTGATCATGTGGAGGTGTGACTCTGCCTTTTGGCACATGGCATGCAGTATGCAGTCTACCTCTGCCGTTGTGAGCACACGGCATACTCAATGTACACTCAGGAACATCAGCTTTGTAATGCCAGATGTCAGCTGTGTGGTGGCCTTGCCTGGGTGTCAGCAATGAGCCACTCTGTCAAGTATCAGACCTTTGTGGCAGCTGTAGGCAATTGAGTTATGATGAAAAGCTATGCAGCAGGTGCAGGCTGCCATTGGGCTGTGACTCACTGACGACAGCACATTGATTGTCACTCACGTATTTTGACAGACTGTTCTGGAGAGATAAGACTTGTCCTGCACATACCTAGCTCATCATGAGCTGGAGAGCATCTAATCACACGCTCATGACTAATCAATTTTATTTGAAGAGTGTCTCCTGTAGCTTCCTTGGGGCTGCCAGTAGGATCGCCAATAGGCAGAGAACCTTTGTTAGTCTTTTCTGTGCTATAGTTCGCTCAGCATTTTACAGCAGCAGTCAGGCTGTTGTGGTTGGCACAGGCAAACAGCTGCAGATGAACCGCATGGGCGTGCCGCATGAAGAGGAAGGGGGTGGGGCTGAAACACGCGTGAATGTGGTGCCTGAGCTGCCACTGCTGGAGGCGCGCCTTGATGCACCTTCCCTCAGAACCACAGACGCCGAGCAAACTCAGGTGAGCCAACCTATCAAGGCTCACATTGATTGATTGATTGACTGATTTTCACCTGTGCCAGCCTTTGCTCCCGCATTAGCCAGGTAGGTATCAGGTATGCCTCACCCTGATTCAGAAGGCCATACAGCAGGCTTATTCTTATCACCCAAGGCTTATATGAGCCAGTCAATCAAGACTCAGGTGAGCCGATCTATCAAGAATCAGGTGAGCCGATCAATCCAGATTCAGGTGAGACAATCAATCAAGACTCAGGTGAGTCAGTGAACAAAGACTAGATACATGCTGCAGCAACTCAAGGGATGCAGCTTGGACCTGTGCGTCCAGTTGGGGTTTGTCTGTCTTCATCTCCATCAGCCCTGCTTGAGGCTCATCACCAGCTCAACTGCAGTGCATGATCACACGCACCAAAGAAGCTATACAAAAATCACCACAGAAATCACCACAGAACTCAAGACACATAGGTATCAAAAGTTCAAACTGAACAGCGGAACAGTCACACAACCGTCACTGGGAGACACTTTCTCCACAGAAACATACTAGTGATGTGTTAATTTCCCTCAGTGGATTAGCCAGAGGCTGATGTGATGCAGAGCAGCATGCTTCAGAGCACTGGGCGCACTGAACAGCAACAAGCTCAGAGTCAGGACAAGGGAGCAGACGCAAAGGCAGTGCAGCACAAGACAGTTGTGGCTCTGAAGGGCCAACTGCTGCATTGGCGTCTGCTGGTGGCCAACTCAGGTCAGTGTTGTCTCATCACAGCTGTCATTAGAGCACCTTGTATTGCCTGTAGCCAGAAATTTGTGATGTGCCAAACTCTGGCCACCAGATCTTGATGTGTTCATGAGCTGCAGCATGATGTGCAGCCTGCTCTTTGATTGGCATGGGATGTCTGTTATCATACTTGCTTGCTTGCTTGCTGAACTGTTGATGACCAAGACCGTTTGCATCACTTGTTCAGTCGCACGTCATAACGCCTTGTGCATGATCTGGCCTCCTGCCATTGTGATGTTGTATTGCTCCCCAGAAGAGCCTTCCTGTCTTCCTTGTCTACACTCTTTGTGGTGTTCCCCAGAAGAGCTATGTCTACCAAGTCTACTCTTCCTGTCTGGGCCTCTAGTTTTGCTCCTCTGTGTATGCCTTACCAACAAGGCACCTAACGTCAGCATATGGCTGCCTGCATTTATTCTATCACCTGCTTGACTCGGCCGCCAGCATATCAGCACATTAGGCAAGCTGATCATGCAAACTGCTTGTTTAAGCTGACTGGGCAAGCTGACTGTTCAAGCTGACGTTCGAGCTGACTGTGCAAGCTGACTGGGCAAGGTGTCATCCAAGCTGCCCGGGCAAGTTGACTAAGCAAGATCATCATGCTTGCCGACTGTTTCCAAGTCATGCATGCACTGCCTGCAGGCAAGCTGCCAGTCACTGGAGCAGTACTGACAGGCCTCCAAGTTGCCAGGGCAGACAAGCATCAAAACACGGCAGATGAGTCTCCTAGCGTCAAGCCTCAGGTGGGCCCTCGCTTACTGCATGCATCTTCACAGCGTGACACCTGCTGACTTGCATTGCATGCACCTGATGCCTTTTGGCTAAGCCTACAATCTTCCAATCATTATGGTTGCTGTTATTGGATTTACGATTTCTGCTTTATCATTGTTGTTGTGGTTATTGTGTCGCTATAAGAGCTGGTCCAGTGGTTGGCTTTGTTGCTCCTTGGTTGCACTTTTCTAGAAGCAAGAAAAAATGCTGAGCAACAGCCACAGCAGACACCTATTTTTCGGAGCATGCATTTAGAACTGGTCAGCATTTAGGACAGGTCAGCATGTAGAACAGGTCAGCATTTAGGACAGGTCAGCATTTAGGACAGGTCAGCATTGAGAACTGGTCGGCATTTGGACAGGTCAACAGAAGTCCCTAGGGCAACAAGGCAACCTTGCAACCAGATGTGCCTTTTGTGGTCACGGTGCGTGTCATCATAACTGCAAGGCAGCAACACTCCTGGCTATGTGCACTCTGTTCTCAAGTCTTTGTGCACAGATTGTGTCAGGCAGGTGGATATAGCTTGCCGCAAGCCTTGCAATCAATTCTCTTGTCTTTGATCACATCATGGTCATACTTGGGATTTGCTTTTCACTGAGGCCGAGTCGTTGCTGACACTTTTTGGCGACAGGCATGCAAGCAAATGCCTGCAGCGCTCATTGAAGCACAGATAATATTCTAGTGATGTAACCAGACAACTTAAGCAGCCATGTGTTGGGGAAGGACTGTGTATGACCTGTCCAGCTTGCATCATGTAGACTGCAGCATTAAGTGCGACACATTTGGTGCAGATATCAGGGCTGCAAATTGTGGTGGATCAGGAGGCAGTCACAAGGGCCCTGCCCCTGGTCCCTGGCACCCGCATGACCCTACCCCTCATGCTACACTGCCCCCAGGTAACCCCAACCTGCATTGCTGCTTCTGCACGCCTTATGCAGCTAAACCAGACTGTCCTGAGTCTACTGCGCATACCTAAAACATCTCCACAATGTGGAAACGCGTTTTCACTGTCCCCAGACGTTTTTTTGTTACAAATTTCCAGTGTAGAGATGACGTTTCTGTGTTGACATAGACATTTTGGGGTTGAAATGAGCTATCAATGTTCTACATGCTGTCTCCACACTTGGCAGCAGCTGCTGACTCTCATGCTCCATGCACCTTCACTGTAATGCTCATGGTAGGGCTTGGCAGCAGTAGCTGCAGGCATGTCTTTCTGTATTCAACATCTGCATGACCTACGGTGTACATCACATCACTTTTACTGAAGCCAGGCAGAGCCCAGTGTACCTGCAGCCATGTCGGCAATCCATCATACTCAAGTCAAGCCGTGAGTTGCTGCAAAGGCATGGTCAAGTGTCAGCACAAATTTGTTGCAGTCAATGTATTGTACAGGTAGACAGACCCATGAGCCAAGATTGTCATGGTACTAGCTCGTTGCATTGCTGAGTAGTCCACCAGTCGTGCACAGTTGTCATGAGAGTCACCTCCATGTGACAGGCTTCCACTCATGGAGCAGATGAAGAAGCATCACTGCAGCTGAAGCTGGAGTACATCAGCGGTCCAGAGATGCCAGAGGAGGGGCCCAGGGAGCCCAAAGTGGGGCGCCACCTGCTCATCCCCTTGCGAATACATCTGGTGCCATCCCTGCAGGTAAGCCTTGTCACATTTTGAACTAGCAGACGCAAGACAGACAGCTTTGGAGAGACAAGACTTGAGACCCGCAGGTACCTAGCTCATCGTGAGCTGGAAAGCATTATCATTATTATTATCACTATTATTATTACTATTATTATTATTGTTATTATTATTATTACCACTATTACTACTATTACTATTACTACTATTATTGATATCTTTGAACTAGATGGTGCCCCAGCAAAGATGAGCAGGCCTTATAGCAAAATATTTACAGACTCGGTAGTTGAAAGCCTACTAGACACAGGCCGTACTTAAGATGCACAGGCAGAACGGCCCAGTGGTCCTTTCAGGTCTATCTATGGGATCACTGGCAGGCTGTGCAGCTACCAGTTGTTTCAGCACTCTTCATCAGACAGGATCTGAGGTCTGATCTGGCAGTTGTAATGGGCATCTTTCTCAGGGCCAGCTGCAGTGATCCAATTCCATGAAAGATCTGTGATCAGTGGCAGCGACAGTGACCTTGTTTGTGATCAGTGGCAGCGACAGTGACCTTGTTTGTGATCAGTGACAGTGACAGAGACTTGTTTGTGATCAGTGACAGTGGCAGCGACTTGTTTGTGATCAGTGACAGTGGCAGCGACAGCGACTTGTTTGTGATGAGCGACAATGACAGCGACAGCGAGTTATTTGTGATCAGGGACAGGAGAAGTGATCTATCTGTGATCAGCAGCAGTGACATACGCTTATGTGAGGCCTGAATGCAGGTCAACAGCATCTCCTTTTTTGAGCACCATGTCTTTGAGGACGGCAGAGAGACTTCTGGAAGGAGTGACGCAGCAGCTGCTGACAGGCTGCGCCGTGAGTGTGTGATGGAGGCCGAAGTGACCAACCGCACGGACGGACCTTTGCAGGTGATCATCTGCACACGCTTTTGCCTGCTGTCAAGGTTTACCTCTTCAAGCCTCACTTCCTGTTGCTCATGCAAAAAAGCACAGATGCAACTGTACTGCTGCTTTTCTGTAGGTCATCCATCTGTCAAAGACCTGTCAGGATCCACACAATATACAATACATAATATACAGCATACCATACAATATACAGCATGCAAAACAATGTGCTTTCTACAGCACAACATACAGTGTATAGTACAGTATACAATGGTAAATGTACAGGTGTGTGAGCTTGTGTAGATGTGGCTATCAGCGACAACAAAGCTGTATTAACTTCATGGCTCTAGGCAACCTTGTCTACGGCTTAGGATGCATGATCCAGAGTTTTGGGTGTCCCAGGTCACAATCACAAGTCAGCATCCACTGTCTGGTTAGGAAGTTGCAAGGTCAGCTTGGGCTGCAGGTGTGGGAGGGGCGTCAGATAGGGGCTGATCCCAATGACCCCACCTGGCAAAAGCTGAGTCGCACTCACAGATCAAGCTCAGCCGCCCCTTCTGACCAAGACGAGCTGGGAGGCTCTCGGACACTCAGGCCTCGCCAGCGAGTCACTCTCACAAGTGTCCTAGACCTGCCGTCAGGTGAAGGCCTTTTACTCTTCACTTTCTCACGTGACGCATGTTGACTGCAGTCAGGCTGCGTGCTCATGATGTCCAAAAGTGTGATAGCGCAAGTCAGTTTGCTGCTCCAGTAGTGTTGTGACAGAGTTGTGTCTGTCTGTGTAGGTGTGTCTGAGCTTGTCTGTCTGAGGTTTGAGTTGAGTCTGTAGGTGTGTCTGAGTTTGTGTGTCTGGGTGTGTCTCAGTCTGTCTGTCTGGATGTATCTCAGTCCGTCTGTGAGGCTTGTTGTTCAATGAGAGCAGTCTGCCATTGCTCAAGAGGGGCGTGGCAGTCACTTGCTTACTAGCAACAGCATGTGCAGTTTGCAAACCTGTCTGCTCAACAGCTTGTGCTGTGAGCAAGGTCTTGGAGGGAAGCAAGCTGTCAACACCCATCTGCTGCCTTTGCCCTTTGCATGTTATCAAGCATCTGTCCAGAAGTTCAGAGCACTTCCAGCAGCAGTCAAAGGTATCACTTGAACATGTACGCTGTTAATGCTGTGGTGCAGCTGTTGACATTCACAAAGTGGCTGGGAAGTCTGTTCACAAGCGATAACAAATGTGTGGTGAGTGCAGAAGCTGTTGCGGCAGCTGCGATGACTCCGCCAGAGGCAGCAGCACTGCCCGGCGGCTCAGCAGCTCAGCGGGAGAATCTGAAGAAAGCTCAGCAGAAACAGCGGGAAGGCGCCGTTTGGCGCCAAACCGCCAGCTGCATATGTGCCAACCTGTCAGTGTATTGGCTCCGGGAGGGGGCTGAGTTTCCCCCCACGCCAACAGCAGGTTTGGACGCATTATCTGCGTGTTCAGGAATCTTGAAAGATGCACCATCCTAGATAGATTTGGAAGATGCTGCAGCAGCAGCAGCCTATGCCCTGGGGCAAGGATGCTGTCACATGCATCATACCTGTGTATGAGTGTGCATGCCAGCTGTTTGACACCAAACACAGCTTAGACTTGCTTTGGCAATTGTGGCTGTCAGCTGTTTCGCTAATAGCAGAAGTCAAAGGCTCACGATGCAGAGCATGTAAAGCCAAGCTGGTGAGTTGATGGCATCATGTATCCAGAGCACTTGCCAGGACAATCCTGACAACATTTGGCATGAACAAGATTGCGTTTTGGCAGGAGCAGCACAAGCGCCGCAAGCTGCCATTGGTACTCTGCGTTTCCACCCTGACACCCTTCAGCGAGCCCTGACAGACCAGGCCCTGGGCTTGATACTGCCCCCCATCCTTCACATATCCTTCCAACCCCCACACCACCCTCATCAGCTCAGCTCTACACAGCCAAGCTCAAGTCAGGAGTCAGCATCCCAGCCCCAAAGCAACAGAGAGTCAAGTCAACCCCAACAGCATCCCCAGCTGTCGTCATTGTCCAGTCAGCAGTCCAGTCAGCAGTCCAGTCAGCAGGGGAGTCAGCAGTATAGTCAGCAGTTGAGCCAGCAGCTGAGTCAGCAGGCAATTGGCGAATCTCAGCAGGGTCCCCAGTGGCGGAGGCTGTCTGGGGGGCCTGAGGGGGCGGGCTTTGGGGGTAACAGGGGAAGCATCTGGGCTATGGTTGCTGCTGTTGGCTCCCTTGTGCCGCTCACCATGCAGGTAAGTTGCAGTCTCATGCACACAGTGTCACAGTCATTCCATACAGCCTCAACATTGCAGCAAGCAGGTTTATGATCAAGTTTGTGGCTTTTTGTCAACTTGCCTTACAAGTTGGTGCGTCCCTACTCAGAGCATTGAGGTGCGCAGTGGAGAGAACTCTGGCAAGCTCGACTGTAATTCTAGATTTGATGCTGCTACTTCATATTTTCCAGCGTTCTTTGGTGGGGTATTGCATCTGGTATTGCGCCTGTTCCTGGCCTGATCTTGCAAAATTGCTGGTTGCAGGTTGAGAACAGGAGTGATGAGGAGCGGGTGGTGGGAGCTTCATTAGCATGCCATGGTAGCAGCAGCTTGAGCAGCAGCCGTGACAGGCCCTTGGAAGACCCCAATGTCATGTTTGCCGGGGCCTTCTCAGGCAAGCCTGCCCACCCACTCACTTCTGCACAACTCTTAATTCTCTCATCTGCATGCTGGTTCTAACCCTCTTAGATATGGTTGCATGCTGATTCTAATTCTCTTGGATATGATTGCATGCTGGTTCTGACCCTCTTAGATATGGTTGCATGCTGGTTGTGCCCTTTCTTAGATATGGTTGCGTGCTGGTTCTAGCCTTTCTTAGATATGGTCGCTTGTTGGTTCTAACCCTCTTAGATATGGTTGCATGCTGGCTCTGCTGGAACAAACATGTTGGTCGTATCTGTCCCTCGCCCTGCAGGCTAGTGCTGTTGTGTTCATGGCTGTTTCTTGCTTGTATTGTGCTTGCTGCCACACATTGCATCTGCTGACAGGGAGGTTCAGTCTGCTTCAACCTGCTTAGCTTGTTGCATCAGGCAGCTGTGTTGACAGTCAAGTAACACATAAGAGCAGATTTTCAGTTTTCAGCTTTCAGAAGAGATTTTCAGCATAACGTCGGTCACAACAGCATCCACTGTTGAACGTGATGTTCCTAATCAACCCACCATGCCTGACATGACTGTAGAGCATTACTCACTCTGGTGCAAATGTACCCAAAATGAGTCTTTTGATTGAATGCAGGTCTGCAACTGAAGATACAAGCACAAAGCACGCTGCAGCATCCTGTATCCCTATGCTTCTTGTCGCCCGGCATATACTCCTTGTACGCTTATGATGTGCACCAGCTGTCAGACCATGCCAAGCCTTCAGAGGAGCCAACACAGCAGTCAGCTGACATGCCATCACATGTCAACAGTTTAGGTGTCACTGCTGTCAATGCAGCATACTTTTTGGTTGAGTAGCTCCTGCCAGAAGTAACAGCTTGAGCATTGACTAGTAAAATATGGCTGTGACAGCTCCGACACAAATAAATTTGATGTCACAGACTGTATAAGTTTGCTACTATAGCTATGACATGAAATCGCCTAGCACTGCTTGCACATGAATGACGCGCTGCACACATATCAACAATTATGGATGCAGACAAATGCTGCATGAAACAGTACGGCAGGCTCATGATCCTTGTCTTCAACGACACAGGATTTGAAAAAGCATTTGCGTAACACGCAACATTGGCCATGAACAAAGATGAGATTTACAAGGACTACATAGGGACCAAAACATCAACATTGTTTTTTGTCACCGCTCAAGCTTATTGTCTTTCATGGTCTGTGCCAATGTCAAAGGAACTCTGGATGTTGTAGTGGTCAGCCAGACAAATCCTCTGCTTTTATATACATCATGGATGCAAGCTGCATGCTATAAAGAATTGCTGTAGGCAAGGGCAAAAAGGAAAAGTAGACATACTGTACAGCTAACATGTCGTAGTACCCTTGATTGTTCAAGTGTCATTGGCTCCAACGTGCAGCAGGAATATAGCCTTACAATTGCGCTTTCTCTGCCAGACCTCTTGCATCTCTGCCAGAGCTTGTGCACTGAATCAAGCCTCAGTCAACTGGGATAGCTGCTTGTAAGCTGTGTCAGGCATGCTGCATGTGGCCTCCAAACTGTTGTCCTCTACATTCAAAGTCTTGATGACATTGTCCACGATCACAGCAGAAAACCTGGAATCACAGCAGGTAAATCTAGTACAAATGGCCTACAGCATTGTCAAGCAGTGCAGATTCCCACGACACACGACACAAGAACAGAAGGCCCTCGACTCTTGGCACGGGCTGGACAGTTGACTACATATGCTACATTGCAGACTACATATGCTACATAGCATGCATGCACAACACAGGATAGAGAACAGCGTTTGCCAGAGAACGTCAGCTAGATCTTTCTCACCTCTTGCACCGCACATTGCCCAGCATGTCAACCGAATCCAGCTCTACACCCAAAGCCTTGGTCAACTCACCAGCCTGATCTGCCAGCATGCGTACCTGTACAACAGAGCAAACAGTGGCTGCAGAAGGCCAAGTCAGGCCACGAGTCTTGGTGCATGCAAACTGTGCTATGTTGACATGTCTGGGGTGCGCAAGTAGTCCATGGGATTGCCACAGGAAGGTAGCTGAACGCTTCTAGACAATATGGCATGAAGATGAGCTTTGAAGCATGCAGTCTGGGTGTCAGCTAGGGGCTCAAGGACAGATCCACAGCTGATCATCTTCAGAGGCAAGTTCGAAGTGGCTCAAATCACGAGTCTTCTGCGCATGCAAAGTTGGTGAAGAGTGAAGACCAACGGAGTTTGCCTTGCCAGAGCTGCCGTTGGCTGTGCCCCAAGCCGCCATGACGAATGCATCGTTGATGGACAGACACGCGATGACTTCCGCACCGGCCTTGGTCAGTTTGTCGTAGTCGCCGACGTATCCTGCCAGATGGCTCTGCAAGCAACGGGTGAGCTAAGTTTCGCTCAGGACTGACAGCTGCGGGCAAATGCGTGGACACTCACCGATGAACATACTGGAGTGAAAGCCCCTGGGACCCCAAACAAAATACCCTTTTTGCCTTTGAACAGGTCTGTGATCTTGACATCGGTACCAGGTGTCCCTTCCTTGACAACGATTGGGGGAAGAGAGCTTCCTGCCTGCAGCACACGGTGCACCAATCGTTGATCGCGATCTTTCGCCAGCAGTCGTGTATTCTAACTGTACGCATCGCGGCCGCAACAAGTATGACAGGTATGCCCCCAGACGTCGACCTCGATTTTGAAGGCCCTCAAAAGGCAAAATGGACTGGCGATGTGGTCACAAGCACATACCTTGGCCATCTCTGCAAGTTGCGGGGGTCGAACTATATGTATCTCTAGGAGCAAGCGCAAACGAGACACACTTTTGCAAGGTTTTCCGTCTCCAAATGACTAATGTGTGACTTGGATTCGCATTATGCCACAATCTGGCGATCTGTATCACGAGACCCTTAGTACGTCCCAGAAGCGAAAGCCCTGGGACCTGCTAGCTATAGCCCTTCACGGCACAGACGCAAGGCTTGATGCGCATCGCACCAGATGCAGCGGATCCATGCGTGAGCCACAATATTGAGATATGACCATTAATGCTATTATCTTAAACATGTATATATTTGCCTGACTGACCACACACAGATGCCTTAGCTTTGCTTTGATTTGTCATGATTACAAAGCAAACAGGTAGGATAATGCATTGAAAAGGGCCGTCAAGTGAGCAATGCCTCAAAGTTTCTTTGATGAACAGGCCCTCCCAAGTAAGTGTAACATGGTAAACAGCACCCCACTTAGCTACTATAGTACTGAAGCTGTCGCTGACTCCTGTTCTCTCATGAGTGAACAGGAATCAGCGACAGCTTCAGTACTATAGTAGCTAAATGGGGTGCTATGATACATGCTGCCACCTTGAAAACCCTTTGTAGTAATGCCAAGCTTCACCCTCCTTATGCAACGTCATCTTGTCTATGTCATGCAGATGATCTCCTTAACCTGAGTCACTACCACAACTCCAGATAAGCTCACACCTACATGGAACAAGTCAGCATAGTGCGTGTATTGCACAACATGACATCATGTACAAGAAGACAAAGTCTTCGCACTCTGGAAGGAATCCAAGCATCAAGTGATCCAATCAGTAAATCTGGAGACGTTGTCAACTGGTTGTTGGCACATGCTCCTTGTCAAAACCGGCAGACACTTCCATGCATCAGCCTGCCACAGCATCTGCCCTCTTGTCTTCTGCTGGAAGACACAGGATCCCCATGGGATCCTCGAGGCATCAGTCACTCCCCAAACGCCCACGAGTTAGCCAAAATGAAGCACATTGCAGGAGCCAGGAGGATTCCCACCAACTACTATGCCTGTGTTACTTGTGAAAACTCCTGCTGGCTCCTGCAATCCCTCACATCACTGTAACCGAAAGCTAGTTGACGGCTTTGCTGACTCCACCTGGCCACCTAGCTTTACTCACAATTCCAGGTCATCAAACTGCAGTGTCTGACTCTGCTGCTACAAAAGCTCAGAAGGCTCAGCAGGTGCAAGGATAGCTTTGATGGACTCTCCTGCATGTCAACATAGCTGTTCAGGCCAAGTCTGCATGCCACTCTCACACAACAGTCCAGTGAGCAACTGCTGGCATTACAATCACACATTGCAAATGTCTATGGAAAGCATGCCAGACATCATTCCAAATGCTGCAATGACATACTCAGCCTTGGGCCAGACTGAGAGACAGTGCCACAGCTTAGTCTAAATCCTGCATTGAAATCTCCGTTGATCTCTGTTCATCTCTGGGCCCAATGCCTGAGGCATGATTGGACATGGGCTTGCAGACAAGAGAACTGCAGCAGATCCACAGCCAATGCTTCCAAGGACATACCAGGACTGATTTGGCCGTCTGCCAAGATCGTACGCCACATGCCCTTATGCTCTTCAGTCAAGTGCTGGAAAGTGCCACCATAAAACTGGTTGCTTCGTTCCAGCATGGGCAGCATGACCGCCAGCATGTCAGACTGAATAGGGCAGCCCAGGGCTTTCGCAGCTACCAGGGCTTCTGCAACATGGCCCACTTCAGCACATTTGTGATTTCCATCATTGCTGGCAAGCTGCTTGCAAACTGCCGCCCAATCCCAGCCTGCCCGATGTCGGTCGAAGCTGTTGCCTGTTGTACGCAGCTGCTGCCTCAGTGGATCGCGGTAGTCAGCCCACGCGAAGACCACTAAAAGCTTCACCTGCAACAGTACAAGCAGCACATGTTGGCTTGCTCACTTGCTGCTAGCACACAGCAACTCTCCAAGCAGTCAGCATGCAATCAAATGCAGTGCAGCTTTAGCAGCACACATGGCTCATGGACAGTCAATGGAAGAAAACACCATGTATGCTGCTGTTGCCTTTGCACAAGGGTAGGCATAACTGCTGGCTGCTAGCAACGTGTTCATACGGTGGCATGTAAGCAACAATAATAATAATAATTTAAAGGCATTCCAGCTGATCGTTTCTGCCAGGTACCTACTAGGTGTGCCTAAACCCTAGTCCTGTGAGCCAACATGCACTAACACGAGACACTAGTTGCACCCAAAGGGTAAGCAACAATGAGCATGTAAAAGCTTTGTTGGGGAATGCTGCTTAAAGCAGCACTGATCCAGTAATGCAGGACACAATATGTCGTAGCGCAACAAAGCAGGGACTGCAAGGGGGGTTGATGGCAGACTCTTCCTATTGCCTTGTGACACTGTGGCAATGATCAAGTCATACATTTAGGGCTGGCAAGAGCTTTGCTAAGACTTGACGCTGTCAGCAGCACAACAGAGTATGTCAATAAAAGCATTTCCAACAGCAGCTTCAATCAGCAGGCTCAATGCAGCAGGCTATGTTGGAAGGTTTAGTTGCAGTGTGTCAGTGCGGACAGGGGCAATTTAGTGTCTCATGTTAGTGCATGTTGGCTCACAGGACTAGGGTTTAGGCACACCTAGTAATTGTAGATACCTGGCAAGAACAATCAGCTGGAACGCCTGTAAATTATAATTATTATCACCTTATTATTGTTAGTGCGGACAGGTGCAGCTCATGACTTGTTACCTGGGTGAGCAGCATGGCCAGCACCTCAGCAGTGTGTTTGTACTGCAGCCCTGAGGTTGCGTACATTTCCAGAAGCAGGGCAATACGCCTCACTTGCAGCAAGCCACAAATGGGCGGTGGGGGTAGCAGCTGATTGTTGACGTCCTCTGCAGGGTCTTCGTCAGTCCCTTGGCGTTGTCTAGCTTGCATTGCTGCCTCCCTCTGGTACAAAATCAGGTCTTCAAGCGGCTCCAAGAGAAAATGTGCTGTTCTCTTGGCAGGAGCTTTGGCATGCATAAGTGCTGACCCAACTGCAGGGGCTACAGAGATGTACAGGCTTTCCCGCCCATGAGAGGCACCAATGAGTGCATCGTTCATTTTGTACCAGAGGGTTACAGCCCAATTGCTCATTAGCTCTGGCCATGGCCTGCAAAGCATCCTGGTGTGACACATGTGACTGTATTGAAGCGAAGCATCCAGACTATGGGCGACAGAAGGCATAGTGCCTTGATACTAGAGTGTTGCGCAAGATCCCTAACCAATGCATATGCTTCAAAATTGCTGGCAGAAGCAACACTAGGAAACCTACTCAGGCTGTGTTGATAATGTGCGCTGGAACCATTGATGATAGTAAAGTGCATGCAAAGCGTCCAATGAGTGACACAAACCATGCCAGGAATCTCACCCAGTCATGAAAGCTTGTGCTTGTGAGTCATCCGCTTGTGCCATGATAAGATGTATTTCTGCATATGCATCTGCCAACCGATGGGACCTGCTTTCCTCCATCTTGTTGAGATTACCGGTGATCTGCTCTAGATCAGTGATCATCCCATTGATACAGTTGACCATGTTCTGTGTTGGGTGACACATGCATGCAAAGGCCTCCAATGCCGAGATGAGTCTGCCTGCAGATGGTGAGTCATCACCGCGTGGGGTGTCGTAACGTCCATTGTCATCAGGTCCAAGCTGATCAGCATACGGAAGCACTGTCCTCCAGTGTGGCAACTGCATGCAACTGCAAATCAATATGTTGATGACCCAAATTTGCCTGCACGCTTGCAAGCTTGCACTGTTGCTTCAGGCCCTTGTCATCTATTCGATGTGTCTTGCCACATTTATAAACATCTTGCCAGCAAATGGTCAAGCTTAATGCAGAGAGTTGGGTGAAAAGTCTTAGCACATACTGGTGAGTAAAGCTTGATGTTCAACTCTGCAGCCAACATCTGATCTGTCTTGTCATCGGTCGACCATCCATGATCTTTTGCTTCTTGCCTCAAGTCCCAGCTGTCGGCACACAGCTTTGGAACAGGGCCTGCATCAACGACAACGATCTTGTGTTAGGAGTGGTGTCGCACACAAAAGCAACGAGAAACATAACTCACCAATGTCAAGTATTCGCAGGGCGAGTTCGTCCAGCAACTTATCATTGGAAGCGAGGCTGCTGCGCACCAGGACTGTCAGCAAGTTCGAGGCATCAGCTTCAGCAAACCTCCTGATGCTGTGTGGTCAACCACTTTTCATTGCAGCTGTTTTGGATGTCTTTGCGGCGCACTGTGTACACAGTCTGTGCACCGTGTGTTGTGAAGTGTAGCAATGCTGCATCCTCGCAGAACGTTCCATGCAGGCTGACACCCCAGCCGGGCTGATCACGTGGGCTCAAACAAGGCAATCTCCTCCAACTTGCATGCCTAATCTGGCTCCAGAATGTTTTGACTGGAGTCAACAGTCACTTTAATGTGGTCACCACTTTGCGCAGAGGAGTACCCCAGCAACTCTAGAGACAGAACCGTCCGGAGATAAACTTTCAGTGCAAGCCTGACAGCAGAGCCGGCTCTTTGAGCCTCTTGTCTATCGCTTGCTGTTTACTAGTCAACAGACAACTGCCGGGGAGCAGAAGTTTCGAAGCACACCTCTTGGCCAAGTTCGCTCAAGCTTACGCTTTTCCATTAGTCTAATTCGGTTAGTTGAAGACCTAGCTTGACTCGACCTGGTTTCTATTTTCGTCCTTGCTTCCAATTGGCAAGCATGAAGCCTGCCCTGCCGGTTGCTGTGGCGATTGGAGGTCTTGTCTTTCGTAAATTGCGACGACAGAGACAGTGTAAGGCACAGGAAAAGGAGGCTGCAGAAGTCATTCTACAGGTAAGCTTACATAGGCTACAACTGGCATCACAAAGTTTGGCATACAACCTTCACACCTACAGTCTGCCCCCATCGCAAATACTTGTCCCTGATCTAGGCCGGCCGCCTTGCCAGATGGTGGCAGAGGAGAAGAGCTTGCATGCAAAAACGCCTTGCTGCGTTTTGCCGCAAGCAGCAGCGGGCGCAGGTCAGTGTTGGACAGCTTGCAGAATCGTAAGTGATGCGACCTGCAGCATGACCTCAATTTTGCTGTTTACTGCGTAGATGCTGCAAGAAGCAGCAAACCTGCGAAACAACATGGCCTACATGGCCTGTGCAGCTGCAAGACAGCAAAGGGATTTGCAGGTAAATATATCTACCGCATAATATCGCTGCTGGCTCTTAGCTTGGCATCAATCTTTCTCAATCTTTTCTTCATGTTTGCACTGTCCCTGCAGGAGGCCTTCCGCAGCAATTGCAGGGCCTTAAGATTGCTGGCAGCGATCACCTATGACAGCTGGAAGAAGCAGGAGGTTCTGAAATCTCACTGTCAGGTAGTGATGATGTGCACAGATGTACTGTCTATACAGTTGACTTGAGGTTACATGGTTAAGCTTGCTTATGCTATCAGCTTCATTGTTCATACTACAGCTACTGCATGCAGAGACAGATAGGCAGTCTGTTTTGAAGTTGTTTAGCTGAATATCCGCGGTCAAGCCTGCAATTTGCTGTTTTGTGTGAAGTCATGTCTGCTCTTTACGTGAGATACACAGCATATCAGCGGTCCTTCTGCTTTGAAACCAGTTCACTCACCCTGGAGGCTGCTGTTGCCACAAATCAAATATGGATATGTCTTCACAGGCTTTCGAGTCATCTGTGGAAGATTTGAAGCAGAGAGAGAACCTCCTTCAAGGAGAGGTTGCTAATGCTACAGCTGCACGTCAGGCCCAGAGCAACAGAGCTGACAGCATTGGAGCAGGTCTGTAACAGGCTGCTTGTCAGGGCAGCCTTGGTTCTAGATTGTATGCATTTGGGTACAAGAAGCATTTGAACCGTTTGATGCAATTACTCAAAGTTTGAGACCCACCTGCAAACTTGCATAATACATGCGTTGCCACATGCATGGAGTATCTTAACCTGACAGGAACATCAAGTGCTGCTCAGCTGACCTGAACCCAATGCAAGCTTCTATGCCATAGCAGTGCTTGCTTTGACTTTTGCTGACACTGCTGTTTGTGGTGCACAGTAGCAAGGTGTGATACGTCGTATACTCAACTGGCTTGCAATGCCTAGCCTGTGCTACCTGCAGGTGGAGTCATGCAAGCAGAAATGTCAAGATCTGCAGCAGGCACTAACTTACGCCAACACGATCAATGATGGTCTTGTAAGGACCAACATGCAGCAAGCAGACCTGGTAAAGGGTCTCCAGGAGCAGGTAATAGTCTTGCATATAAGTGGACAGCCCATGCAAAGCATGTCTGCACAAATGCTACTGTGAGTGCAAGTCATAAATGTGTTTGGCACAATGCAGCATCAACATGTGAATTTACATAGCTCTGATGCAAGACGTAGTCACTGTGTTCTTTGATTGCTGTGCATACACTTGATTTGGGTCATTTTGTGCACCCCAGCTTCTCCCTTTGTTGCAGGTACTGTGCGTTTCAGGGACATGTGTGTGTTTGCTTAGCTTGACGCAAGTCATCTGCAGGTTTCAAACTTTGCTGTGCCAGGTTTCATACTTCAGTACATTGGCATTGTTCATCTCAAAGCAGTCTGTGCGAGTACACTGCACATCTTCCGATGGCTTTCAGACATTGCTCTTTGTCGTACTTGACGTCCCTAGAGCTGCCTTGCATGCCCTGACATGGGATGTGTGACAGAGTTGACTCCTTGCGACCTGTCTTTCTTGCTGTGTACAGGTCCAAGAGCTGCAAGGCAAGGTGTCACTGCACATGGATGAGGCTGCTGTTGTCCCCAAACAGCTCAGTGCACTGAAGCAACAGGTTTTTCACCGTCCTTGACTGTTGTCTCTGCTTTCAAACGCAATTTTGATCTTGCCTCAACATTCTGACACACACAGGGTTATGTTGTCGCTGTTTGTGGCTTTGCACCTGCAGCCTGCATGTCTGGCACAGTTTATTCAAGGGCAACCACATGACTTGCACAAGAGTCATAACAGACACATGCTCTTTAGGATTCAACCATGCTGAAAGTGCATGAAGCTGTCTGTCACTGAGTGATTTGGATGAGTGCATTGTTGTGTTGCTCCCTTCTACCATGCCTCCACCACCACCAACCCTTTGGAAAAACTTGCCACAGACTCTGGCATTGAGCATGTGTCATTCTGCGTGCTGTTCAAGCTTGGTGTCTAAGCTGGTTGCTTCATATCTTTGTGTGCTGATCACACATAACCTTGTTGCTTGTGTAGGTGATGTGGTTGCAAAATCATAATGGCGGAACATCTGTAGCAGCAGAAGAAGGGGTTAATGACAGCAACCAGAGCATCAGGCCGGAGGACCCAGTCAGTGAGCTGGCAAAGGTGGGCCGCTCACATGAGCACATGCAACTTCAGCCACAACATTCCTGCTGTCACTGTTCTTTCTCCTGTGTTGCTTGTTTGTACGTTCTCAGGAAAATATGCATGATCCTCAGGATGAGGTTGAGTCAGGCAAGGAGGGACTCACAAGCCAAGAGGGCTTGGAGCCTGTTGCCAAGGAACCATCAAGTGAGGTGGCAAAGGTGAGCCGCTCACATGAGCACATGCTATGCCAGCTTCAACATTCCTGCTGTCACTGCTGTATCTCCTCTGTACCTTTTTTTTGTTTTCTCAGAAAACACCTGTATATGCATGATCCTCAGGGGGAGGTTGAGTCAAACAAGGAGGCAGGCAAGGAGGGACTCAAGAATCAGGTGGGTCTGGAGCCTGTTGTCAAGGACCCAGTGGGTGAGCTGGCAAAGGTGAGTTGCTCACATGAGCACATGCTGTCCCAGCCACAACATTCCTGCTGTCACTGTTCTTTCTTCTGTGTTGCGTGTGTGTATGTTCTCAGGAAAATCTGCATGATCCTCAGGAGGAGATTGAGTCAGGCAAGGAGGACCTGAAGAGGGAAGACAGCCTGGAGCCTGTTGTCAAGGACCCAGTGGGTGAGCTGGCAAAGGTGAGTTGCTCACTTGAGCACATGCTATCCCAGCCACAACTTCCTGCTGTCACTGTTTTGTCCCCTGTGTTGCTTGTTTCTGTGTTCTCAAGAAAATCTGCATGATCCTCAGGAGGAGATGGAGTCAGGCAAGGAGGACCTCAAGAGGGAAGAGGGCCTGGAGCCTGTTGCCAAGGACCTATGGGCTGAGGTGGCAAAGGTGAGCTGCTCACATGAGCATATGCTGTCCCAGCCGTGCCGTTTTCTTCAGATCTTTGTCTTGTCTCATCTGTTGCCTGTTGCGAGCCCTCTGTAGTTTTCTTTTTGTTGCGTTCTCAGAAACTGCAATCTTTCATATTCTGTTGCTGCTGATGTATTGGTGATCTGGTTACTGCATGCCATGTCACGCCCATCATGCACTTTGCATGTCTACGCTGTGTGACAAGCTGTTACCTGGTGTCAACACGCCATTCACGATTCCATGCATGCTGTGAATGGCATAGTCCAATGAACACCTGCTTAACACTTGCTTGCTGCGCATGCACCCTGTGCATCCTACGTTCTTTACTCCCAGAAAAATGCTCTTGTCAGTTGCTGTAGATTGCGTCTGAGCTTCTGGCTGCCACTTTGGGACTTGCTGCATCCAGTTCAATCCTCCTATCATTCACATGTGCCCACACGCTTTACCTTGACAAATTGCACGTCTATCACCACATTTGATTTTCAAACAGGTGTGACAGCCTCAGGCACAAATCAAGAATTCTTCAGTCACTTGCCAGACTTTCAAATTGTGCTCCCACTCACTTCTGCATGCTTGCTTGCCCGCTTGCTCACTAACGCAATTGCTAAGCACGGCATCCTCTGACTTTGCAGGGGGCACAAGGCAACTTGGTTGAGGAGGAACAGGGTGAGCAGGCCGGTGCAGAGGCAGTGGCAGCTTTGCAGCGTCAGGTGGAAGAGGCAGCTCAGCACAGCCCTTCCCCACAGCAGGTACCCCTTCCTTCCTTTATTGCATCATCACTAAGCTATGTACGCAATACTCAAAGTTGTGGCTCAGCTGGGTGGCTGCTGGGTAGCATCAGTTCACCAGTCAGCACTGCATCAGTCATGTTGGATGTCATGCTTGCATGTCGGTGTGCAGCAAGCCTTGTCTTACATTCCTGCAAGCGCTCGCCCTGATGTGCATAAGGGCTGTGCAAGGCTAGCGGATGCAAGCCATGATTTTGAGCATGTGCAGCTAGCAGATGGCTTGTGGTGTCCGGGCTTGCAGTTCAAGTCTGCCTTGTGTAGTTTGTACCCTTACTTGTGCAGTCACACAGATAGCAAATGAAGCACCACCCACTGGGTTACTGTGATGTGCAGGATGTGCGCAGCTCTTTGAGCCAGGTGGATGAGAGCACAGAGAGCCAGCTTGAAGCCGATGATGAGACTCAGCTCACGGCCGCCCTGCGCCCTGCTCACCCCTCTGCTGCACCCCAGGCTCGCCCCTCTGCTGCACCCCAGGTGTGTTGACGGCATGCATGCCTGTCTTCAGTATCCTGCGCCATGCCATTTCAACCTGCTGTGATCACATATGCGGTGAGTGAAGGGTGATCAAAGCATTGCTACAACAGTTCTTCCAGACACAGTGTCTTTGTGTTGGAGCCCTTGGTTTACCAGATGAAGCAGCAAAATGCACTCTGCTTGCCATGCATCCTTAAACTGTGACAGCAAGACAACAGAGCTCTGGTATGAACTTTGAAAAGAAAAGAAAAAGAAAAGAAAAGACTACGCCTTTCGGCGTCAATTTGATGAGAAGCCAAGTATTATACCGGGCTGCCCACTTGATGAGAGTATGCATGAGGTGTGCAGCAATTGCCTGCAGGAAGGGGTAGCGTCAGCAGCAGAGGGGTCCCAGGGGCAGGCCAAGCATGGCACCTCCAATGCCCCCCTTCAGCAGGAGACCCCTGACAGGGACACTGACACCATGCCGGTATGCCCTTTCAAATTTCAAATCATGGTCTTTCTCAACTGTTCTGCTGTCAGCCTTGTGCAATGCCCTTTCAAATTCCAAATCACGATCTTTCTCAACTGCTCTGCTGTCAGCTTTGTGGTATGTTGTGTCATGCTATGCTTTGCCATGCCACAGTCAACTTGTGGGCATTGACATTGTTCACACGCATGTTTGTTCCACCACCACCAACCCATCAGAGGAGCTTGCCTTAGACTCTGGCATTGAGCATGAGTCACACTGCGTGCTCCCTTGCTTGCCGAATGGTGCTGTGTTGTGTTGCCATGAGCTACCTGGCAGCTTTTGATTGGATGTCACCATGTGTTTGGGACTGGTGCTGCGCAAAGTTGGTGTCTAAGCTTGTCGGTTTATACCTTTTTGTGCTGATCACACATGACCTTGTTGCTTGTGTAGGTCATGTGGGTGCCAAGCCAAGATGGTGGAACATCTGTAGCAGCCAATGAGGCCTGGGACAGCTGGCCGAGCATCAGGCAGGAGGGCCTGAAGCCTGCTGCCAAGGACCCCTTTGCAGAGCTAATGAAGGTGAGCTGCTCACATGCACACAAGCTATGCCAGCTATGCTATTTCCATCTGTTCTTCGTCTTGTCATCGTTTGGTGCCTCCTCAGAAAATGCAAGCTTTCACAACTGGCATGCTGCATAGGCTGCAGCCCGTGTACAGCTGAATGCACCTCATGCCTAGCTGCATAATCCAAACATTGTGTGCCCACATTGGCAGTGTCTTGCCTGCAGAACATGGTCCCTTTGACCAGGGTCAACCTGAAAGACTACCAGGTGACTGATGACCAGTCAGGTGACTTGCCCCCTAGGGTCCAGGCAGGGTCAGGCACACCCAGGGCAGCAGGCCCTGATCAAGGCCAGATCAAGGCCTACAGCCCTGTGAGTGACACCTCCTGGTGTCTGTTCTGTTGCTGCTGATGTACTGGTGATGTGGCTACTGCATGGCATGTCACGCCCATCATGCGCTTTGCATGTCTGCGCTGTGTGACAAGCTATTACCTGGCATCCCCACGCCATTCACAATCCCATGCATGTTGTGAATGGCATAGTTAAGCAACACCTGCTTGTTGAGCATGCACTCTGTGCATCCTACATTCTTTATTTCCAGATACGTGCTCTTGTCACTTGCTGTAGACTGCCTATGGGCTTCTGGCTGCCAGTTCGGGTAAAGAAGAATAGGGTAATGGATTGTTAGCAAGCTCACGATATGTGCTGCAGGCTGAACCAGGTGTGGGGGCAGAGATGTGCTTTCCTGTTGAGGAGTATGTGCAGGAATCCAAAGAGAAGCATGTAGCGCTCTACAAGAGCCGCCCTGCTCAGTGCCGCAACTCTGCCCACCACCAGGTGCAAACACCACTTGCACACGCATGTCAAGTTTTGCTTGTCCACCGTACTGCCTGCCTATCGGTCTCTGTTTCCAATCACCATCTTCTAGCAAATCAGTGATTGCCAAGTACAAGAAGCCTAGCATCATATGCTGGCCATGTTAGCATGGTCATTGATTGGACAAGCCAGTCCTGTGTCAAATGCCTGAGTCTGTACAGGCATGCTGCATGATGGTACACCATTGACCACTTCTCCCCACCACATGCAGCAGAACTCAGCAGCCAAGTCATCGCTGACTATGCAGGCAGGCTTAGATATGATGCAGCAGAGCCGACTCATGAGTGCACCAGCCTGTACATGCTCACACCTTCTCCAAGGCCAAGTGCAAGCAGAGCTGTGCACTGTCATGAGAGCTGTGTGCCTGGTCTAGAGCCATGTGGCTGTGCAGTGTCATGAGAGCTGTGCAATGTCGTGAGAGCTATGTGCCCGGTCTAAAGCCATGTGGCTGTGCTTTGCAGTTCCCCTGCAAGATGTGCGCCCTGCCTCACCATGGCCTGACCAAGCTCTACCATCAGGGCTACTTTGATGAGGAACCCAAGGTGCCCAACCCCAGCCCTGAGGTTGAGGGAGACGCCATCATCCCTCTGGGGATTGGCTCAGACAGGATTGGGATCAGGGTACGCTTCTTGCTCTGCAGCAGTCTGAAATGTGTGTTTTCAGTCGTGGGCTTGTCTGTGGTGTACTGTATTGCGTGGAGTGACTGGTGCTTTGCTCCAGTTGCACGCACCACTTGAAATTAGCCTGTCTGAGGTCAGCTCCTTTGCACTCTTCCCCAAGAGTAGACGTTGCAGAGTCAGCTGTCCCTGCTTGCACCTGCTAGTGCACAAGATTAGACAATGTACAGTTTGGTGTCACTGCCTGCCTCTGCTATGGGTGTCAAGGGATGTCATCTCTGCTGCAGGTTGGCGACTGGGGTGTAGTGAACGCCCAGAACATGAATGGCATCCTGCAGATGATCCATGACAGTCACGGAGAGCATGTGGCAAAGAACGTGCGGCGGCCGTTGCTCAAATGCAGCTTGGTTGTGACCGAGCAGGATGGTGAGCACTACTTCCTGGCAAGGCTCCTGTTGTCTTTCATTCACCTGCGCCGCAAGCCGTTTAGATTCAAGCTTACCATCAAGCGTGCCATCATGGCTTACAGCCGCACACACTGTCCGCCATTCTACAGCAGCGTGTGGGGATGATGTTCACGAATGACATGAGTGGCGATCCCTGTGCATGTGTAAAGTTGTGTCAAATGGTGTCAGAGTTTGTGTCTGGGTCATACACAGGCAAGGAGAAGGTGGCTCTCACATTGAGCCAGACGCCGCCAAGGCAGATGATCCTACCGTTAGATGCTCCCACCTACGACTCTGACCAGGTCGTCATGGTCGAGAAGGACAAAACCTCCCTGGATCTGCAGCTGCTCAGGGCAGCTCAGGTGTTGTACGTTATCAGACCCCTGGTGGAGTGGGCCTATGATGCTAGGGACCTCATGTTGACAGGTGTGCTCATTGACATGACCCACATGTTGGCTGTGGTGATCAGAACAGCACATCACCTCAGGAAACAGGGTGGCGTGATGCTGTTTGCACTTCAAACCTGGCTCTTGGAGCTGGCGGTTGCACCAAACATATCATGTCATCTCATCTCATGTCATACCATCCCATATCATATCATATCACATCATATCACATCATATCACATCATGGCATGCCATAATGCATGAGTGTGGTGTACGAAGGATCAAGCCAGCTGGACGGTGGCTCATCATGTGCTGCAGCTTGCCCTGAGAAAGCTGTGTGATGTTGGCAGGCAGGCAGTGTAGAGTATGTGCAGTGTAGAGTATGTGCGTCATATACACTGCTGCACAACCTGATTGGCTTGCAGGCATGGAAAACTTGCCTCTGACCCCAGAGCGTATGCTGAAGCACATAGCTCTTGTAGTCAATGGCAAAGATGAAGTGCGGGCACTGCTGGATGCTGGCATGAAGGAGGACCCCATGATGTATGATGGGAAGGACAAACTTCCCCATCCTGACAAGCTGAATGACATCGTGTGCCGCCTTTGCCAGTAAGCTTGCTCCAGCTCACATGCAGACTGCAGCTGGAATGTCTTTGATGTACAGCAGACATTGCTCATGACGATGTTTGGCATGCCGTGCACCTGTGCTGTTTTGCTGTTACTGTGTGAATTGAAGTGCACTCGTGGCAACTGGTCAGCTCAGACTGTCACAGCTGCTGCATTCCATATTGCAGTCCATACAACAGGGTCAACAGGCGCCAGACCTGACACCTATGTTGTGCCAGTGATGACGCACTGGTCATCTAGTTTGCCTGAGCACAGTCACATTGCAGGGTGGAGTTTGGCATAAAGACAAAGCCAACTGTGGCTTGTTTCTTCTGCCCGACCTGCGCTAGGCTACCTGACCACAGCGGGTACTTCTTGCTGTGTGTCCGGTGTGCTAAGGATGCTGTGGACCGCAACACGCATTGCCCAAAAGGGCACGAGTTGGCGCTGATGAAGCAGCTTGCAGGTGCCAGGAGGATACCCTCTAGTTTCTACAAGCACCTCCTGAGCCTTAGAGCAGAAGACAAGAGGGCAAATGTGTGACTGATGCATGCAAGTGTCAGCTGGATATGACGAGCAACGTGTGCAGTCAAGCGGGTGACAATGTCTTCGCAGTGTACATTTGGATAACTTGATGCACTTTTTTCAGACCGAGTTTAGGGCTTAGTAAAGGACTCGTTTTTTGTACATGCTGTCATGGTGTATGCTGTTGATGATTTGTTATATGTAGGTGTGAGCTTATCTAGAATCATAGTTGTCATTTGGGTGAAGGATCTCATCTGCATGGTGTAGACAAGATGATGCATAAGGAGGGTGAAGCTCGGCCTCAGATATAGAGTTTTTGATGGTGGCATTATATGAGTAAACAGGAGTTTACTACAGCTTAAGTACTACGTTGGCTAATCCGGGTGCTGTTTAGGACGGTACACTTGATTGGAAGGGCTGATTAGGCTGCCAGAGCAATTGTTTCTCACACACTCCGAATCATGTTCTACTAATGACGGCCGTTTTGGATACGTTACCGCACACCTGAAAAACGTGGATTTGGTCAGTTGGCCATACATTTTCGCCTACCATGATATCACGCTTTGAAGCTTTGTAAGAGTGAGTGTGCAAATGAACTTCAAACCTGCCCATGCGCAGGGCTGACACTGTATTTGCACAAGATCACCACAAATCCAGTCACAAGCAATGTATTTATCTAAAACAATACAAACAACAATTACGCGGCACCATCGCCACGCTTTGTACTTGCAAATACTACAATCGACCAAGCTTTTGATGAGTGTTTACCACCGTCTGGCAGGCATGAAATAAAAGAAGAGGCATGTATGGGCCGGGACTAGCTTGCCAGTCCAGCAGCTGCACCAAATGCAAGCATACGAGCTGTTGTTTGCCTTGACATAGTTTCTACACAAGGCGCGACAACCAGCATTCAGTGGAATAGAGGACGACCTAACACGTTGGGCAACACATGCTGCAGATCTGACTGGTACTGGGATCATGCCTTTTGGAGCTGACCAACAATTTCGTTGGACAGACTGCACGTCGTACCAGTACCATCAGGCTCCACGTTGAGGCTCTTGATGACGTTGTTGTCAATCACAGCTGAGAACCTGCAGCGTTGCAATCAGATCTCAAGTAGTTGTGCCAAACATAGAAGTCACAAAGTCTGCATTCAGGCGCAGCAGAATAAGCAGCTGGAGTGCACATATGCATGAATGCTGCATCTGGACTGCACATTCGCATGCAAGGCATGACGACATCAAACCAGGAAATGCGTTACCTCTTGCATCTCTTGGTGCCCAGCATCTTCTCCGAGTCCAGCTCTACACCCAGTGCCCGTGCAAGCTCTCCGTGGCTGTCAGCCAGCATGTGCACCTGCACCCCCATTGCCCATGTAAGATCAATGAGAGGCCTTGAGCACGACACGTATGCGAGTATACAACAATAACTTTCAGGCGGCTCACATTGCACACCCACAGTGCGATTTGATGCTATGTCATGTTGGTTGCTTCACAGAGTCTCTTCTGGCCAAGCAAATGAGCTGATATGGTCTGACTAGTACTGATGACACCATGTGTGGCTGAAGTGTGCATGGCATACCTTTCCCTTAGCACCGCTGGCATCTCCCCAAGCCTCCATGACGAATGCGTCATTGACGGCCACGCAGACAATGATTTCTGCTCCAGCCTTGGTCAGCTTGTCATAGTCGGTCACGTATCCTTTCAAGTGTGTCTGCATGCGTCAACGCGTCAGGTCAGTCAAGTCTATAAAAAGCAACTTGAGCCTGCCAGCAGAACAAGGTACAAGAACCTTGTGACATCCTGGAGTGAACGCTCCTGGAACACCGAACAAAATTCCTTTTTTGCCCTTGAAGAGATCTGTGATCTTGACGGTCTTGTCTGGTGCTCCTTCTTGCAGCTCAATGTCTGGTAGGGAGGCTCCGACCTGCAGCAGGCACGGTTAAAGATAAATCAGGAAACGACGTCAGCCAACAACATGCCTTGGCACGTTTATCAGGATCGCATCACTGATGGTCGCATGCATGCAAGGAAGCATTCTGCCACGAATGGCTTGGTATCAGGAGGGTACCTTGGCCATGTTGTATCAAAATGCAGTCCAAACGTCTTTCCTAGATTGAAGCACAAAAGTAGCGACAAAGGTGATATTTGCCGCAGATGGCCATCGCCTGCAAATACCCTAAGGACACTGACTCAGCGGCATCACTATGCCAGCTCAGCTGCTACCGTACACATCGTCCAGCACAGCAACAAAGGCAGCACATTATAGCTTGCTGTCAGCAAGCATTGCTGCGTGCATATATACATTAACATTTCCTTTGGACTTCAGGGACTATCATGTATCATAAGGGCACATTCAGTTAGATATGAAAATCATCAATTGCTTACCCAAAAAACAGCATGCACAGGCAGCGGCATGTGAATGCTCATCATGGCCCTTTGAAGCAGCTATGAATAACCAGTTCATGAGTGACTTGACTGATTCAATCCGAGCTCGTGTGCATACCACTCGAGTGCATACCACAACTCAACATCTGCAGCTGAGAGCTGTTTAAAATAAACTCTTAAGCGCGATCGCGAGGGATCGTGTTTGAGCAGGAGCTCGGGGACCACGCCTGAGTATGCAATGCATTGTCGTTTTGGTTTTTTTTTATTAAACAGCTGAGAGCAGTTGCAGCGTACAGCAGGCGTTACGATGTACAGAACGACAGAACGACAAGTACACGGGCACAGCCGCACACACCCTTGCAAAGCAGGAGATTCGCAAGATCCAACAGTAGCATGGGGACTTGGGCCGCAGTCACCAAACTTGACGCCGCCGAAGCGCAGCCCACTGCGCGTGGACTCGAGGCTTCTGATATCAGTGTTGCTGTTGTGGACACCAACGCGATTATTAGCGGTTTGCAGTTACACCGCATAGCAGAAACGGCCGTCACCATCCCCGAAGTCTTGTCTGAAATCCGGGATAAGCACACGCGGCAGTATTTGGCGAACTTGCCCTTCGCCTTGCTGTGTCAGCAGCCGTCAGAAGAGTCTGTAAAAGCAGGTGCCAAGCTTGCGTTCTGCACGTTGTTGTTTTGCAGCCAAGCTTGCTTCAACGTGTGGCGTGCCCAAATGTGACGAAACGTCTGTAAGACAAACAAGGTTGCAGACTGACAGGTTGTCTCGCTGCAGTGCTGCGGTTTGCTCGTGCTACTGGGGATTTGCACTCCCTTTCCACAGCTGACATCAGGCTCATAGCCCTTGCGCATACTTTGGAGGTTGCACGTCATGGTGACGTGGCCTTGAGAGCCCTCCCAGATCTACCCTCTGTGTGCAAAGGTAATGCACCTGCTGCTAAGGAGCTGCCTGGCTGGAATGAGACTGGAGACAAGTGGGCTGATATGGATAGGCTTGCAGAGGAAGATCTTGCAGAGCAAGAGCTTGCAGGCAAGCTTGCTGCCTTTGCATGTACAATGTGTGATAGGCATGGTGCATAGCGGTTTCTGGCAGCATGCATACTTTAGGACTCTTTTCACCTTGTTCACAGCAGCCTACATGTCTAGACTATGATCAACTCATGCTTGCATACTGTATGTCATCAACGTTTGTTGATCAGGTGTTCCTGTGAGGACCTATATTAGACTACTAATTGTTGCTGCACAGGGCTGCTGAGCAAGGTGTCCCAGGCAGTACAGTCTCTTGACATCAGCACCAGTCCCAACGCACCATCAGAGAATGGCTCACAACAGCTAGCTGCTTCACCAGACAGCGTGCTGCACAGCCACTCCCCTCGGGGCAGTTCAGCATCTCAAGGTGCTACCAATGCAGCTCAGGGTAACAGACCTGGTCAGCTGTCCAATGGCAAGTCTACTCCTGCTGCTGCTGCTGCTGGGGAGAATAAGGATGAATGGCAGAAAGCCTCCTCCAGTCACAATGCAGCACGCAAGAAGAAACGCAAGCAGCAGCGGCGCTCTGCTGTGCAAGCAGTCAGTGAGACATCTCAGGGGCAACCAGCAAGCTCTGTCTTGCCAGAAGCACCTGTCACTTCCCGGGACATGTCAGTCACCAATGCCAGAACCGGCACTGATGCACAGACTATGACAAGTGCGTCAGAAGCCTCTCAGATGGTGTCAAACGATGCAATGGCAGCGACTGAAACCCAAATAGAGGCAAGCAGCCCTGAAACTGCGCACAACCCACCTGCTGAGCACAGCATAACCAATGGTGCCTCAGCTGCTTCTTCTCACCCTGAAGATGGAGAGTCAGAAGCTGAAGAGTCAGGAGATGATGAGTTGGCCTCCAGCGGCTCAGACACATCAGATGACGCGGGCTCTGACTCAGAGCAGGATTACTCAGATGACGAGCTGCACTCAGTGGCAGAGGATGCAAGTGCAGCCCAGTCTTCTGTGGCCAGTGTGACAGCAGATTTTGCCATGCAGAATGTCATTCTGCAGATGGGCTTGAGACTGGTTGCGCCCAATGGGATGCGCATCAAGCAGCTCAGCCGTTGGGTGCTGCGCTGTTCAGCCTGCTTCAAGATCACCAAGGTTAGCCATGCAATGTTGCGCTGTTGATACTGACATCTGCTGTCTGACGTTCATAGCAGTTAGCTTTAGCATTTGGCAGTCTGAGCTGAACTACAGTCATGCATAAACCATATTTGTCATCATGTGAGTCAGTCACATTGCTTGGCTGCACATGCTTGCATTGCGTTATTCATGGCACCAGATGTCTACTGGTGCTATAGACAACATGATGTATGCACATGCAGCCAGGGCTGAGGTCTACCTGCAAAGCAATCACATTCTTTGATGTAGTCAGCAGAAGAGCTGGTATGCACTAATTTGGTTTGTAAATTCAGGAGCCTGGCCGTTTGTTCTGTCCACATTGTGGCAATTCCACCTTGGAGAAAGTGGAGGCTGTCATTGGGCCTGATGGGACTGAGCAGTATGGTGTCAGGAAGCGCTTCAACACACGAGGGACTCGCTACTCCCTTCCTAAGCCCAAGGTGCATATCGCTGAGCCGCGCAAACAACTCGTGCTTGGTTGTTCGCCTTGCTAGAATTGCTGAATGCTTGCATGTGAGAAGTCTGCTCAGAGGCACTTGAGGGCACAGTGACCCTCACTTCTTTGTTTTCTTTTGTTCAACCCTATGCTTGCACATTTATTTGTTTTGTGTCTTCCTTTGACGCCAGGTATGTATAGTCCAGAAGAGCGCCCTGTTGTTGTTATGCTTTTTGTTCTGACATTGATTATTATCATGCCCATAATCTTGATTTCTGTCCAATGAAATGGCACATTATCTGAGATTCAGTGTAGCATTGGCTAGCTTGCTTCTCCTGATGAAGTGAGCTCATGCTGACTCATCAATTTTTACTTCATCACGAAATTGCACAGCTTGTCATATGCATGTTACAAGCATTGTATTACTGTGAGAAATCTGGCGCGTATATCAGGCTGCAAAGTACTGACCCTCAACACGTTTTCAACTGATGCTGCAGGGTGGTTACCAGAAGAATGCACCTATCCTGCGTGAGGATGTCCTGATGCAAAAGCTGAACAAGCGGCGCAACAGAAAGCCTAAGGATGAGGCCGTGGATGCGTTTGCTCCAGAGTATGGACCTGACAGCTGGTTCCAAAAGAATCATGGCAGCGCAGCACAGTACAAGGGAGCTGCTGCTGCGCTGGCAAGCTGGAAGCATAATCCAAATGAGCGCAGACACACACGCACCAACAGGCGCAAGAAGTAGCCCAGCAGATTGACCCCAGATTGTGTGTGCATGGTGTACTGTCATGTGAAATTTCGAGAGCCCAATCACCTGCACGGACTGCTGCATCCTTTTCGCCGGCCCACTACAATTGTCTTCATGATGATGTCTTGTAAGGCTGCAGATTACCAATATTTCCGAGGCTGTGGTGCACATCATTGCACATATGAAGCAGTATTGAAGGTACCAATCATTAAATGGAATGAACGACTGGTTCACTGGTGGCTGCATGCAACACCATTGTTGACAGATCTTTCCTTTGCAACGACCCTCACAAGAAAAGTCAAGAGGAAGAAACAACTTACGCAAATTCTGAAAGGTGCCAGGTCAGTACTTCGCTCTGTAATGTTCGTGAGGCACCTAATAGGCACCTAATAGTATGGCACATGTTGCTGTAGCAACTAGAAGGAACATCAGGTGGAGCTGTTTGCAGTAATTACTTTGCAAAAGCTGTAAAAGCTAATCCTACTCTGAACCTCTACAAAGAAAGATTTGTACTCTCAGCCTGTGACTGCATGTGAGACAATGCATACCATAGCTATCCGAGAACACAACAACTGACATCTCTGAAATTTCACACGGAATCGAGCAACAACGCTGTTCAACCTGTCACACCACTTTGACTATCAAAGCAAACTGGGTGATGCTGGAAATTGCCAGCAGCAACTGATTCACTCAATATGATACATAGGTCATTCAGTTGTCAACCTGTGCATGCGCACACTGCCTCGTTCAAAATAGCACTGTTACGATCTGAGAACTCACAGCAGAAAGCTGTACCACAGAGAACACAGCATGCTGCACATTGGTTGTCAGCATGCTGAGTGTGCCAATTGATGGCGTGTCTCTGCAACACAGACAACTCTCCACAGTCAGCTCTGTCAGTGCTGACAGGCAGAGGCAACCTGAGAGTTGAACAGGTTCCAGTGCAACCGGCAGCATACTGTCAACTCTGCCTGGCTGAGCTCTTCTGGGCAGACAGAAATGGCTCTTGTGAGTAAAGTCCTGCTGGGCACGCAGGCACGGTTGCCATCGTTCTTGGATGCGATCCAAAGACAAGCAGCCAGATGCACCGCTGTAGCGCCTTGACCTTGGGCGCTCAGGTCTGCTATTTGGATGGCTTGACGGTATCTATGGAAAAGGTCTAGAGTTCTGTGCAGAACGTCCTTAGTAATGATGCACTTGGGCTGCAGCGCTTTTAGACGGCAGCACCACTGAATCAGACAGCTATAGATGGCAACATAGTACGTAGCTGAGCTGCTCTTCTGGCATTCTGCAGCTGAGTCCGGCTGTTTCGATAGCCCCGTTGTCTGTGAGCGTTGCACAGGACGGCCATCTGATGTCTGATGGCGTAGTTGATAAGCGCAAGAGTGTCTGATTGCTTGCTCCTCATCCTGACTCGGGCCGTCTCGTCGTCTCTTACGTCTGCTTGAACGAGGCCCATGGCACTGCAAAGAGAAAAGCAGGTCTTTGGCAGCAAGCAAACAGAGTGCTACTTGTCACAAGATGCGAGTGCCAGTCGAGGCATACTTCTTGCTGCGTTCCCGGCGCATATTGACGCGCGAAGTCCAGAACCGATAGTGCATGTTCAGACTCTGGCGTGTCTTCCGCTACGGAACTGCCGGATGTTGTCATTGGATGCGCACTTCCGCAGCTGCTACTGTGTTCAGACGACATTGTGTTGGTGTGCGCCTCTCCAAGGTAGACCAGCCGGTTTTCGAAGGCACCAAGAAGAGAATTTGCTTTAAACACTTGACTTGCAGCGACGACTGACAGGAGCAGGAGCCCATCTTTTTGCACACGTGAACGGCGGACCCCTCGTAATTTGGTACTTTACACCACAAGCTCTGACTCATTTAGGGGGATCAACGGCGGGAGCAGGTACCGGAGCGGGGTTTAGGAGCAGAAGTTTGGCCGCGATTGACAAATGCCACAGGGGACCTGCGGAAGCCGTTTGAAATCTTCTTACGTGAGATAGCCTTGCTGGCCTTGCTTCAATTGCAACGGTTCCCTTCCAGTAAGTGTGACCTCACCCTTTATGCTGTGACACGACGGGGGCTGGCATGACGGCGAAATTTTCAAGCCCAGATGTGTGCCACGAAGACAGAGAGCGCGGAGACTGCAACAGCATGACTGGGACTGATCTTGCAGTACAAAGTACAGGATCTTGTAATGTTTGTATCGGTGCTGTCGTGGACAAGCATTCAAAATGTTGCAATACCCCCTTCTGTTGGAAGCATCGACATGCATCAGATGTAATGCTGAGCGCTTGCTAGGCGTGCACGTATGTCTGAGGTTTGAATATAAAGTATTGCTTTGTTGCGGGCCAGTTGCACCGCTTTGCATGATCATTAGGCTGACCAGCAGCATGCATTATGTACATGTGTGCCAAGGTCAAGCATTGGAAAGACATCAGAACGCAGCACAAAATGTAAAAGGCGCTGTGCAGAGCAGACACTCAAGCAGGCTGGCCATGGGTTTGTGCTGAATTACATGATTTGCAAGCTTAAGCTGATCGGTGTCAGAGTTGTGAACTTCAGGCCCAATTGCAAAGGTGCACCTTTTGGTTTGTTGACCTGGTTTGACTACTGAGTCCTATCATTGTGTGGCCTGCAATGACCGGAATGGTCTACCAACACACAGAACACTGGCAGATTTCATGAAAGGAATGAGGCAGAATGGCATGTAGCTGATGGCCGCATTAGGCCTTGCTAGACCTTGCATTTAAGAGTAGCCAATGCTTTTCCAACCTTTCTTTTCAAGCTCCAATCTGATAGCTTTGATTCGCTTTCGGTTGATGTCTCCATCACTCTCACCAATGCGCGATGCACTGCGGTACTCACAAATGCCATCTTTCTGCTTGTTTGCTGGAAACCAGAATTCGACGTCATCGATGAAACCAAAAGTAGGAGACTGAAACTCAGCGTACAGGTAGTCATCAGTCTGCTGGATAACTGTGGAAGCGAAGTTGTCTGGCTTGATAATTGCCACCTGCAAAGGCACATATCAGATGCTATGCATCTGATGTTGTTTTACTCAGTTCTGCACAGCATGCATTGCTGAGTCACTACAACAAGACAACATATCATTTGTCATCAACTTTGCCGACCCTGGCAATGTTCAGCAATGAAATGCCGATGGTGAACATACATGGAGTCTCACATGAGATCTGATGCTGTGTGTGGATCACTGCAGCAAATTCCATCAACATTTACACCTCTGAAGGCAAAAGATGGCAAAAGCACAGCACCGTACCACTGACTTCAGTTCATCCATGGCCTGCTGCTGGCTGACAGCTTTGTTCCGGCCACGTCCAGGAATGGGGTTGTAGGTCCTGCAGTATCAGCCACAAACCAGTTGCTGCTTGACGTGTACACTTGCAGTGACTATGAAATGTAACAACCGTCAGGGCTGGTGTGAAACCATGCGATGCATACCATTGAGGGATATAATGGCTTTTACCGCCATTGACATCTTCACTCATGTTGGCCTCTTCTGCTGTGGAAATACAGTTTGGTGTTGAAGGACACAGTCCCAGCGAGGGTGTGCCATACAGGTCTTGCACACCTGCAAGGAGGCAGCAAGTTGCGCCCAGTAGTAACAGCATCAACACTGCCGTCAAAGTTTGTGAAATGCCCTGCCGATGACAAACTGTACAACGGCACAAAAGTTTTGGTCCTGTTACAAACAGCAGGATCACATGCCATATGTACTGCTTGTGTACCTAGCTTCTGCGGTCTGGGGGCAGCTCCGAATGTGAACAGAGCTCCGAGGACACCCACGTTCACGCTGTGCAACACCAGCTCCCTGTACAGCCGAACAAGGTCACGGGAAGCCACCCACATGTCTTATCTGCTTTACTAGCCTGTGCTGTCGCACCTACGACTTTCTGCATGAACCGACAAGACGCGCGAGCGACATGGCTTGTGGTGACCATTTGAATTGAACGTGCAGGATGCATTGAACCTTGCCGGCCGGACGCCGAGAGCCCCGGTCAACATGCCTGGCATTTGCTTCTGCAGTCAAGATGCTCTGAGGTTCATGTTGGCCTGGAGAGGAAGCTGAAGAGGAATGCTCGACAATCCATGTGACATCAGGAGATAACGAGTGTTAGTCATCGCAGAAGATATGACAATGCTGAGGACAGCTTACATTGCGGCCACATCACTATTCCAGTTTCAGCAGTCTGCCAATTTTGAGTAAGACATTTCTGCATGTCAGATGGCCAAAAAATAGTGAAATTTGGTGCTATTGTAGCTGCAAGGTGTGGCTGCAACATGTGATAGGGCCGTGCAAGCTCCATTTCATCTCAGCACTGCAAGCCAGACCACAAAACATCTTGTACACAATGCGCTTAAACTGCATCTCACTCAACAGCATAGTCACATGCATGGGCATCTTTGAATTTTCGAACACAGCATGCATGTCCGCCACACCGATTGTGCAAGTCATCTCTTGCGCAATACCGCACCCCGCAGTGACGCATACGCTTTGCAGGTTGCGCACATGCTCTGCTCTTTTGTCAGAATAGACTCGCGCTTTTGAAACTACCGTACACTGTTTGGCCAGGCATGGCATCTGCCACTCTCGACTTTGTGTCCGCCCATGCCGCAGGCATGGCAGGAATTGGCTACGGTGGCAAAGGCGATAGTTTGAAAGTCATATCCTGTGGGCAAGATGGCCAGCTGTGCACTCAAAAGGCAGATGACTTGTCTGACAAGATCACCAAAAGCATGCAAGCTGAAGCTGTTGCATGTCACTGTTTGGCAGTCAGCCCGATGCAAGACAACTTTGCAGTTGGGGATCAGGCGCACTTCGTGAAGGTATGCTGCTGTATCTGCGACTGCAAAAGCTGCTATTTTTGGCAAGTGTTCCTGATGCATAAGTGCATAGAGTGTCTATCCATGCATGTGCAGATCTACAAGCTTCCAGATGGTACCTTCAACAGTGTGGCAACCAGGTTCAGTCTGCCAGTGCGTGCTCTTGCATACAGCCCAAGTGGAACTAACCTGGCTGCAGCGGGGGATGATGAAGGCATCAAGCTGATCAGCGCTGCAGAAAGCAAGGTACGTGGTTTGCCTTATGAACAGCTGAAATGCACAAAGCCTCAGGAGTATGCTGTGCAATCAGCTCAAAGACAGAAGAAGCTAATGCCCACCTCCTCTCAATCAGTTTGTTACTCTGATTTGGGTTTGGACAAAGATTGCCAAGCCAGCAACAGCTGCCACTCATGTCACAGGTCTTTCGGACTTTGCGGGCTGGTGCCTATACCCGAAGTCTTGCATTTGACCCTGAAAGCGAGTTCCTGGCATCTGTATCAGCAGAAGGCACTCTTCAGATCTGGGATATGGCAGATGGCAAAGTGAAGTATGCTCAGAAGAGAGTTGCACCAAAGGTGGCATCTTCTGCCTTGCTATCCTTCTATGCTGCACCAACTTTGGCATCGGCTAAGCAGCAGCCAATTGCCATATTGCACCATGCTGACACAGACACAGCACTCCAAACGCTCTTGCCTACCCCTGTTATGCAACGCTGACTGGTGTCTAAAATTTTCATTTTGCTCAAAAAGATAATGGCTGGCCACATATGTACCCTATGTTAGTCACATAGCATACACTCCTGTGCCATGCATGTGCCGCATGAGTCAGCACATGCTCACTCTGACCTACACCAGCTATACAATATACGCTGTGGCCCCAAGCCAGGTGATTGTTCTGCAGCATCATCCTCTTTACAGTGGCTAGAACATATGACGCCTTTGCTATCTCAGTGTGCAACACATGTACTGCTGATCACAAATCGTAAGAGGGGCAGGCATGAGCAATATGACATGCATGATGTGTCCAGGTAGATGTGACTTCTGCCAGGCGCAGCGGCACTGCATGGCATCCTGATGGGGGCAGCCTGTTGGCCGTACCTGGCACAGACAACGACGTCTCCATGTTTGAGCGCCTATCCTGGTCAGTAGCCTTCAGCCTCAAAGGGCCCCATTCAGCCCCCATCAATCTGGTCTCCTTCTCACCCAATGGTAAGCTGGCAGCTGCACTCTGCAAGCTACTTGTGGCCTAAATGCTGGTATTTGACTTCCAGATCAAGGGTCCCTTTGCATGTGGTCTTTGTTTCCAATGGTCAGCTGGGCATCTTTATTGTGTAGGCTGCTCACTTGATACTGCTGCTCAATGGCCTGCAACTTTGCCTTCCTCGCTGAACCCATCTCTTGCCTGCTCAATAATGGGCAAACAGGCTTCAGTTGTGCTTCAGCAGCAAGGCACTGCCTGCCTGTAGGGCTGTATCTGGTCAGTGCCGGTACAGACAGCTTACTGGTTCTCTGGGATGTCAGCCAGCGTAAAGCTTTGAACCAACGCAGCATCCCAGCCACCATTTCTGCAGTCTCTTGGCACCCAGACCACAACAGTCTGGCATGTGTGTCTGAAGAGGGCAGTGTTGCTGTCTGGTCTGACATTGTGCCTGGGGATAATCCTGGTCCCCATGTCAGCCCTGACAGCTTGCCTGCCCATGGTGTGGCCCCCCATCAAGAGGGGGGCGGAGAGAGGGCTGGTAGTGTAGACCCCCTAGGTAGGCAAGCACCTGTGTGGATGCACAAGGCATCAGCAACTGGATGCTGAGTTTGAGCACAGGCTGCAGTGTGCATGAAATGAGCTGTTAGAAATTGTGGTCATTGCGTCAGCAACCACTTCCCTCCTGTGGGCGCTTTTCCAGGTTGTGAGGCATGGCAAAGCAAAGGCTGCTTCAGAAACATGATAAGCATAATTGCAATCTGTTGAAAGCAATGTGTCCTTTGAAACTCATACCTCATAGCAGCTGGATTCACTCTGGCACAGCTGTTTACATCAAACAGGTTCAAGGCAACCACAGGGCTGAATACAAACAAAGCAATCAAACAGATGATCAAAAAGTTGCTAGTACAACAATGCCACATGCTGAACTATCCTCTCCCTTATGCTGCACCCACCCTTCCCCAGATTGTACCAAGCCACATTTGTGCTGCCATACAGAAGAAGAAGACCAAGGAATGGACAGCTTTATAGACCATGACATGGAGGATGACATGGCTGGCGATGAAACAGCCCCAGGCAGTGCCACCAAGAGACGCAAAGGCCCTCAGGGAAGGGCAATCTATGGAATGTCGAGAGGCGCTAATCCCCAGGCAGCCATTCAGCCGGGCGCTACTCCTTCAGGTGCTGCCATTGTCCAATCCAGCATAACCAGGCAGATGCCTGCATACGATTTTCACCAATCATGCCTGCATCCAGCAAACCTGCTTGTATGCTTGAGATCATGACTCTCTGCCATTTACTCAAATACTTACACTTCATGACATCACATGCATCCTGACCCAGGGGGACTGATTCACAGTATGGGTGACCCAGTGTCAGTGAAAAGCCTAAGTTGTTGGACGACAGCTGGATTGATTCTGAGAATGTTGAATCCACTTGGTGATTGCATGAATGAATGAACTCATGCTTGAGCATGCGTGTGAACAGGTGACAGCTCTCAGAAGCGCTTCATGGCCTACAATGCCATGGGCTGCATCATCTGCAAGGAAGAAGAGGACTTCAATGTGATGGAGGTGGCCATGCATGACACCAGGGCTCAGCGGCGCCGCATGCCGCATCTCAATGATCTCTACCGCTTCTCCATGGCAACCCTAGGGGACAGGGTGGGTCCCCCCTCCCTTCCCCCCCTCCTTCCTCCACTCACCTGCATGGGACAGCAATGAACGCACACTTGGCATGTATGTTTAGCCGTGAATGGGCTTGCACTCTGGGGTTTTGTTGTCTGCTACTGCTCTCTCTTGCATTCAGCAGGCACAGCTGCTGGCAGTCATCAAAGCAATTCCGGTCATGATAAGCTGGTCAAAGCAATGAAAATGTCACAGCAAACATTGCTCTGTCTCCTGACACAATCTCTCAGTCCTCAGTGCTTCCACGACAGGATACTGATGAAAGCAATGTCACCCTAACAGGAGGCTGCTGCTGTTGTTGCTGCTTGTTTCTGCCAGTCATAGCTTTGGCTTGTCCTACAGGGTGTGATATATGGCAGCAAATCCAGCAAGGATGCCCCCAGCACAATCATGTACCGGCCCTTTGACAGCTGGGCTGCCAACAGTGACTGGCAGGTCAGTCTCCCCCCAGGGGAGGAGGCCACAGCTGTCGCTGCTGGCCACAGCTTCTCAGCTGTGGCCACCTCCCAGCACATGCTCAGGATCTTCTCACCAGCAGGTACTGCATCACTGATGGCTGTTCTATGCTGACTTATCTGCAAAGATGAATGCTTGAATAATGATAATGGCACATTGTAGTATTAGGTCTCCTTGAGAACATTAGACAGGCAGGGTATGTGCATTGCTCATGCATAGTGTTGATTGTGCAGTCCCTCCTGCACCTCTGCAATCTGTTCAGAACAGCAGTAACTGCTTGAATGATCTTCAACTTTGGAGCTGCATGTCGATGTGTTGCAATGAGCTGAGTACTGTCGGTCAGGCATGTTCTTCAATGTGATGTCCAAGGCTGCACAGACTTCCAAAGTCAAAGCATTATGCCACTGCCTCATTGAAACCATGTGGGGTCCACATGGCCCAATTGATCAGCGCTATCATAACATATCAGATATGTCAGTCACACATTTGGCCTGGCAACTTGTGTAGGGCTTCAGAGCTTTGTGATGACTCTGCGCGGCCCTGCTGTGGCCCTGGCTGCTCAGGGGCACCTTCTTGCCGCCGTGTGGCATGGCAGCCTGCCTGCTAGCGCTGATGACCAAAGCCTGCAGTACGCTGTCTATGATATTAGCCAGCAACAACAGGCAAGATTGTGCTGTCCTTTCTGTCTGAACTGTAGCGCCTTGTGACTATTTGGACTGGCAAGGGGTTGATCATGCTGGGACAGACAACACTGTTTGTGAACAGACAGGGCCTCAGACAGGCGAGAAGAGCTTGACATGAACAACAGCAGTGCATGCTCTTTAACTTCATGCAAAGGGGCTGCTCCACCTTCTGGCAGATCTTAACAACACTTCGGCATAGCATACTGCCTGCCTGTGACAAGGCAGCATGACAGGCAGCAGACTGGTTTTGCTCTGCACTGGATGATGCAGCAAAGCAAGGCAACCACACAATTGTATGTCAGCTTGGACCACTGACTACAATTTGATGCCAGATGCCAGATGCAGATGCACAATCTGCATTGAACCAGGCCGCAGTACTTGCTGACCAGGCTAGATTGGTAGCTTCACACCATCATATTGCATCATTGCCTAATACATTCATGCCTTTCGCATTCATGCCTATTGCCTTCATGGCTGTCGCCTTCATGCCTATCGCCTTCATGCCTATCGCAATCATTGCAGGTGCACTGTGGAAGCCTGCCTATCAATCCAGGCGCGACACTAGCCTGGCTGGGCTTCACTGAGGAGACTCTCCTAGCCTCATATGACTCTGAGGTGACCACTGCACACACTCCACACACTTGACCAGTGGCTGCTGCAGAGGCCATGTGATCGCGTGCACTAAGCTGCTCCTTGCAACTCAAACTGACTCATCAATGTCAGGCACCAGAGCAATCGTGCAAATGAGTTCAGTGGAATCTGTCTCATGCTGCATACTGCGTGGTTTTTGTCGTGTCATCATGAATTGCAAGAAGTGACCTCGGGTGGGCCAGCTCATTGTCTTCCTCAAGAAGTGCCAACAAGACAGCTGCAGCCTTGCTTGGTTGACGCTGCATGCTAGCGCTTTTCTACTAGTAAGTCGGGAATTGTGCATACCCCATCAAAAATGTATTGACAGCAATACACATGTCTTGGGTGAATCTTTCTATGTTCAAGCATCAAGTCACGTCAAACAGGGCTGTGCTGCCAAGGCAAACATTTAGCATGTGTGCCACTACTGTGTGCTTCAATGAGGTCAGCCGACAACACTGCCAAGTTGCAACTAACACTTCGAGGGTCATCTGTCAGCCTATGGGCTTGCCTTTACGCCACAGTCAGTAAGAGCTTCACTCACTCTATGCTTCTTCACCCAACACATGCACGTCATACAGGGCGTGCTCAGATTGCGCACTCAAGAGTATGGCGGTTGCTGGGTGCCAGTCTTTGTCTCAGCACAGCAGCGCAAGAGCAGTGAGGTGTACTGGCCTGTCAGTCTGACCATGACTCAGCTGACCTGCATAGTCTGCACTGCCACTCAACCTATACCACAGGTCAGTGCTGCATGGAGCCATTACTCCTTTGTTGCAGTATCCTGACTTGCGCATGGATCGCTTCTGCACAGCACCACCAACAACATGTTGTCTTGTAAGTTGTACAGATGTATCTGAGCAGCTACAGCCCACATGCTGGCAGCCGTATTTGCTGTATGGATCTGCCAACTCCTCTGAGTCTTGAGATGTGTACCTTTTGTCTGTCTGCATGCTCATCAATGCAAAGCTTGGAACACAGGCACCAGCCAGTGTGCTCTGTAGTGCAACCCAAAAGTCATCTTGCATGGACAGATCACTGTTACGGCAACATGTTGCAGGTCGCACCTCGCCCTGTGCTGACTAACGTGGCACTGCAAGTACCAGTGTTGGCCGCTGAAGCTTCCTCGGCGCAGCTGGAAGCAGATCTGCTGAAGTGCAACCTGCAGCTCAATCATTGCCGTCTCCACCTGGCTGAGCTGGTGAGCTTCCAAACATTGAGATGCCATAGCTTGCAACACTGTTGTCCCTGTTGCATCTAGTGGTGCAACATGCTCCTAGTGAAACACCCCTTGCTGGTACCTTGTGATGCGTGTCACAAAGAATTCATCACTGGCACCGTTTTGAGGGTGGCACGGTAGGGAGGGAACCGCAGCAGTACACAGCAGGGCCTGGCAGCTAATAATGCAGCGTTGGACCTGTGCCTGTCCATGCTTGCAGGACCACAGCTTGGCTCATATTGTGTCATATACAAGCAAAACCCAAGGTGTCTCTTTGGTATGCAATGTTGTAACTGATGTGCATGCAGACTGAAGCAGGGGGAACCAGCAGTGATGCAGTGCAGAGAACGGCTATCAGCAGTGCTACAAAGCATGGCGTAGCTGAAAAGGCCTTGGATCACTGCCTGCTTGAAAGCTGCTGAGGAGGAGAGACTTCTTGTGTCTGCAGACTGAGGCAGGAGAGAGCAGCAGTGATGCAGAGCAGAGTGTGGCTGCCAGTGAAGTGGCCTTGGACCGATGCCTGCTGAAGCTGTTCAATGCTGCTGTGAGAGGCGACAGGTTACAGCAGGCTTTGGAGGCTGCTTGTCAGCTGTCGCAAGCCAGGTCCTTGGAGGGGGCCATCAAGCTGGCCAATCACAACCGCCAGACTGCCCTGGCTGACAGGATAGCCCTGTACCTCCAGACAAGACTTGAGCTGGAGGCAGCAGAGGCTGACCAGGTATGAGTGAAGAGTCATGCAGGCACTGCCTGATTGCGTTCAGCTGGAGTGCAGGCAATGTCAATGCCAATCACATGGTCTGCATGTCTGTGCATATACGATGGGTGTCAGATACCATACTTGGGTTCTCACATGCTTCCAGACCATTCAGTTTGTTAATTCTTGACATTTCCTTGACTGCATGACTGCACAGACAGATGAAGAAGCGGATGGTTGCTATACAGAAGATGAAAAAGGATTGCTGCTACATGATGGCACATGCATTGTTGCAGGCCATGAGCCCAGAGCCAGCTGCAATGATGGAACCCCCAGAGGTGCAGGATGAACCTTCTAGATCCAGTCCCTCCCAACCACAGGAGAATGCATCTCAAAGCCCAGTTGCTGTGCAGGCTGGTACATCAACAGCATCCGGCCATGCTGCCAGGTATGTGACTTTGGTCACACCGTCTGCTGCTCTTGCACATATCACTTTGTGTAGTCACCGCACTGGCTGTATGGCACAGCTTCTACCACCCATTCATGTTCAATTTTGGTAGTCCTGCAGAGTATGCACATTTGTGCTGTGTGGCCTCATGCACATATTGCAAATGCTTTGGGATGGTGTAGAAATTTGCCCTTGATGACTGCTATGCACCGTTGAGATTTGGAACCACATTAGCAAATAAAGACGGCATTCTTCACATGCAGGAAGCCCCTACTCTCATCAGCCAACACTGTGTCTCAAACCAACGCTACCAGAGATTCATCGTCAAAATATCCAGGAAAACGCAAAGCTTCACAAGCACAGTCTGGCAACCCTTTTGCTCGCGCAAAGGTCTCCAAATCCTAATAGTCTTACATGCAAGCATCAAGTCTGGCAATTGTAATTAGTGAAAAGACTGATTGCATGAACATGTAAACGGTTTCGCCAATAGTTCTGCCCATATGTCACGCAACCTTGAGTTCGTGACACTGTCGGAGCGCCTGACTTGATGACCGCTGAGCTAGGTACAGAAGTTGATGTGAAGTTTACCATGGTCCACTGAACTTGCTACCAGTGAGACTGTTGAGAACCTAAAAGCTGACTTCGGCAGTGATGCTAAGGAAGTTCTTCCAAAGTGTGCCGAGACAGACGAAATGTGAAGCCGTTGCGGATAAAAAGCTGTCAGTCCTCGCTTGGTGCGTACTTTCGCTGCTGCTCATCGTGCTCCTACTCGCTATTATTGAGGTTGTTTCGCAAACTGGTGTGCGTGATAAACGCAGGGGCCGAAATGCGGAAGGCCAGTGTGGTGTCGAGAATAAGCCAGTATGTGTAGAGCCCGTGGTGCTGCACAGTCTCGAGTCAGCTGGTGTGCAATCGGTATTAGCTGGCAAAGTCCACTCAGCTGCTATACTAAAGACAGGCGAGGTTTGTACCTGGGGTTGTGGCAAAGCTGGGAAGCTGGGTCATGGCAGTTCAGAAAACTATTCAGAACCGACAAGGTGAGAGCAATAGAAGAGTGTGCTGCATGTTTCAGTCAGCTGCCCCACCTGAGCCTTCTCACAATTTGTCTACTCAACATTCAGCAGCAACAACCAAGGTGCGCACAACCAAAATTTCAAACGCAGCCACGATTGTCAACATTGCAAGCCCTTTCACTGCAGGGTAGAAGCTCTTATTGGGCGTGGTGATATCACATCAGCAGCTTTGGGATCACAGCACACCCTCTTCTTAGACAATAAGGGTGCAGTATTCAGCTGTGGTGAAAACAAAGAGGGGCAGTGTGGCTATGGCACAAGCATTGCAGTTCTAGCAAAGCAGAGACGTGAGGAATGGGACATTGGGGCAAACATTGGCCGCATTGCTACAAATCTCAGCAGCAATGCAGTTGGCATGGATGGCCATGGCAACAGCAGTGAGCAGCATGCCAGTCAGAAGTCCCAGCACTCTGCATGGTTCAGTGGGCAGGCATTGAAGCCTTTCATTGACCGTGGTGCAAGACAGGCTGAAGTTGAAGAGGCCAGCAGGTACATCTTCAGCATGCACTTGCTCACACCGAGCAACCAAGTTGAAAGTAACATGCTTGTCAAAAGCTGAAGGACAGGCATTTGAAGGTAATTTGCATGATTGCAGGAGTCTGGCTTTTCTGTATGAATGAGACTGTCTTTTGTCTTGCTGCAGACTCATGCAGCATGCTAGTGACATTCTGTATGGCCAGACATTCACTCTTCCTGTCCGGTATTGCTGAGGTTCAGCCTTAGATTTGACACGTCTTGGTTTGTGTTATGAAGTGCTTGTTTCCATAAATGTGGTCATCTTCTGAGTGCCATGCTGGAGTTGATAGGATAAGTTTCAGCATGTGACCATGTTCTCAGACGGCTCCCATGTTCTCAGACTGGTGCCATGTCCTCAGGCTGTTTGAGTTGAGCAAACAAGAGCGGGCCAGATCACATCTGTCAGCTTCCAGCTCGCACTCACATGATTTCAGCTTGGGAGGGAAGAGCCAATCTAAGCCGGTGTGGGATGCTGCCATGTTTGGCCCCACTGGTCTTCTTCCCGGGCAGTCCCATACCCCCACTCGCATTGGCAGAGACCTTCATGAACTAGTTGCACAGCATGACCAGGAAAGACAAGCAGGTGAATGCTGCCTCTGGAAACTGTGCCAGAGTGCCATTGGCAGAGACCTGCATGAACTAATTGCACAGCATGACCAGGAAAGACAAGCAGGTGAATGCTGCCTCCAGAAACTGTCTTAACAAAGTGGCTTGTGACATCAAAACAGTGTCAAGTCTCACCATGCACTGGACCACTCAATGCTCATCTCTTGGCGAGTCCACTGCTGTGCAAGAAGGAAAAACCTGCTGTGATTTTCTGCTTATGCAACCGCACAGGCCTCCGAGTTAATGCTGAGATTGAGGCCAATGACAAACGAGCTGATGTTTGCATGTGAAGTTCAAGGGCAGGTGGCAAGGGCACATTAAGCATTTACAGCAGTCAGCATGCTAAGACAACAAGGCATGTCTTCAGCATGCTAGCACAACGAGGCATGACACCTTCAAGAAGATGCTACCATCTGCCTGTTGAACAAGTACCTACAGGCTTGAAATTCTAGACACGCCCGACGTTTACACTTGATCCCACACAGGCCACACTTACACTTACTCTCAGGAAGTTACACTCACTCATACTAAGCTACACCTACACTTACGATTACAATTACACAACCCGCACTGGCACAGGTTGTTAATCTCACCGTCATTGGTTGTGCCTAACCATCATTGGTGAGCATACCTATCACCATTACTCACTCTGAATGATGTCACTCTGAATGATGTCACTCTGAATGCTCTTTTCAATCCCGTAATGTCTATTTTGATTCAGAAACGTCATCCCCACACTGGAAATCTAAACTCAGAAACGTCTGGGGACAGTAGAAACGCGTTTCTACATTGTGGAGATGTTTTGGATGCAGGGATTGAAGGCGAGGTGGTGAGGGCGGTGGCGGCTTCCAGGTACTTCAGCATGTTGGCAACCGCCAGTGGGGAGATCTGGTCCTTTGGGGGAGGCTTCAATGGGGAGCTGGGGTTCAGGCACTCCAGCTGGGTCACCTCTGCTCAGAAAGTGGAAGGCCAGCTTGCTCAGGTCAGCCTCATCCGTCCTTGATTCTGCTGTATGGTTGAATGAGACCGTGCACTAAAATGAGACCGTGCACTATTCACATTGTCCAGCTTGCACAATCCAGCATCATGACTTGAGCAATGCTCAGATCAGCCTCATCCGTCCTCGACTCCTGTGGCAAGGACGTATGAGGCTGACCTGAGCATTGCTCAAGTCATGATGCTGGATTGTGCAAGCTGGACACTGCGAATAGTACAAGGTCCTGTTCAACCGTACAGCAGGAGTCATCCAGAAGCCAGCCAGAAATTTTAAAACTACACCCATTGGTGGCTTTTACTGTCGACTGCCCCTGAGATGTGATGCAGGAAGATTTAGGACCGTGCAGCATCCATGGCCGGCAGGTTTTGTGTCTCAGCATTTTGTTGTTGGAGAAGGCCATGGTAAGAGTGGCTGTTGAAGAAATGGTAGCTTATTCTTTGACACCTTGACCTTCAAAGTTCACATGTTGGTACTTGGACCTAACAGTCTTGACATCAATGCATGTCTGTCTGCAGCCAATTTATGTGATGTGTAGGTCCTACAAGAGAATGGTGGGGCTATAGCCCTACAGGCTGGGGGCACCTTCTGCATGGCCTTGACAGCACAGGGCAAAGTGGTGGTGTGGGGTAAAATTGGGCAGCCCACAGGCGAAAGGCAAAGGGGCGGCCCTTTGGTGGCAGAGATCATGGGACTACCTCCTATCATCAGCATTGCAGCTGGCCAGTCACATGCCCTCATGACTGATGGGGAACGCGTATGGGCTCTAGGCAGGTGAGTCATGATCAGTGACAAGTAGATATGCTCGCATGTATGCATGCAATCAGTCTCTGCTGTAATGCTGTGCTGCTTGCGTAGAATGTATGGGTTTTGCAGAGAAGAGCTTGTTGCTTGTATGGTGATAGCTTGTCCAGCTCAGTCCCAACAGCAGTGAGGACTTCCCAGCTCAAGCTCTGTTTCATTTCATTTCATACCTTACAGTCTGGGGTATGGAGCCAGTGGTGACTCAGCAGACATCCTGTATTGAAAGCAGCTGTTGCATGCCAAGCTACTCGCCAGACATGTGACACAGACGCAGATGGCACAGACACAAACGGCAGATGAACAGCCGCAATTGTTGTAGGTGGCTGAGTGCGGATGGCAGTAAGCAGATGGGGGCAGCTTGGGGCACCCCAGAGGAGGTACTGAGGTTGCCCCAGGGGGTGCGCTCGGTGTCTGCTGGCCTGCATTCCTCTGCTGCTGTCTCAAGGGATGGCCAACTTTGGATGTGGGGCAAAGTCATCAGTCAGGTCAGCTTGCTTGCTGCCTGCTTGGAGAGGGTCTCATATTGCTTTTATGCAAGAAACATGCTTTTGTATGCTTAGCTCAATGCTCGGGCAATTGCTGTTTTGCTTGCCCACTTAATCCTTTGCTTGCTTGCTTGCTCTGTTGTTTGCATGATCAGTCCCGCATATCTAAGTTCATCTTGTGTCTGCGCTTCAAAATGGATACAGGCTTGCACAAAGAATGCCTGTCGCAGCTTTGTCATGGGTTGTACAAGAGGAGATCTGCATTGAATGATTTGCCTTCATGACATCAAATTATATGTTGCAGGATCATGCCAAGGCCCTGCATGAGCAGCATTCAGGCTTTCGATGCGCTAAGCATGCAATCCCAGAGCCACCCCCATCCTGTTGGACTGGCCTTGGCTCTGATCAGCCTGCTCAAGTGGAGGGGCTCAGCAATGTTCACTCTATATCCTTAGGAGGAGTGCATGCTTTGGCCCTTGTTGATGACGAGTGAAAAAAGAGAAAGAAAAGGGAAAGACTGCACCTTTTGGCGTCAATTCAATAAGCAGCCAAGTATTAATCGGGCTGCCCCAGGGGAAGATGATTAGTGACAAGGGTTGATGGCATCTGACCAATCAAAGCCTGGGAAAGTCAGTCTCTGTGCAGGAGTGCATGTCTTGCTGTTCTCGAAATTGAGCGATAGGTTTGTCAGCATGGCGGTGACAATGACCATCAATTTTCACAGTAGTGATGGTCGCTCTGAGAATTGTGTATGATTTCAAGGACTAATTTTGCAGGATGACCTTCTTGGTAAAGCACCTACAACACGGAGGTGTGCTGGGGCTGTGCCATGCAGCCTTGCCACATGTGTATACTAATGACAACAAGCTTGACATGCAGTGTATGCCCAGACACAGCAACATGTATTCAGCCGCTTGTTATGTTGTTACTGAACCAGTCTTTGCGCACGGATGTTCAGACCATTTCATGTACATTTCACCACTTGACATGTAAGCAGGGACCAATTATCAACATCGCCAAGTTGCTCTAACGCACAACATCAATAAGCGAAACTGCAAATGCTGTACATGACGGCTGCACCATATGCTGCAAGTCTGATGCCAGGCAGTCAAATGCCGTGATGCAATTTGTTGTAACACAATGTTGTGAAGCAGTCAACTTGAGGGACAAAACTCTCGTGGCTTTAAGCAGGCAGTGCTCAACATGGCTCAGTATGCAGCCAACTGAATGCTCTGTTTCAATTGAGACTTCAGTGTTTGGTGCTGTTTGGCAGAGTGAGTGCTGCGAAATAGGGCAGCATCATCCAAAGCTGCTACTCGCACAAGGCGAGCTTCATGCTGCTCACATTCGCGCCTCTTTGCATCTAGTCTGAAGGCTTGCTGCAGAAGAGCCTGCACACAAGCCATGCACCCAGTCACAACAGCTCTGCATGCTTCTGTATCTAGCATCTGTGCTCTTCAAACATATTGGATGATGAGGCACAGCTGACTGTAAGGCTCAGGCCAATACAAAATAATTTCAAGGGAGCATTTGCTTCTCTGGTGTGATCTTGTCAAGCCATAGTCCTAAAGTGCCAGATTAATCTTTCTTGTCAAAATCAGGTGGCAACACAGCATGTAGATTTCAAGCTCTCAGGCCACAGCTTTTCACGCAAGTGAGCACGCCTCAACTCCCAGGCAAGCTGCAGCCAAACAGATGTCAATTTGCAGACTTCTGCTGATGTGTAAGAATCACAGTACCTCTTGCAGTTGCAGCCCATGCACCATACATCTGCTTTCACCACATTGATGCAGGCATCTGGTACAAACAATGCATGGCAATCACTGCAGCACAACGGCCGCAGCGTTATCAGGACAGGCATAGCAGCCAACCTTCTCCCTCTCCTGGCGGACTCTGTTTTGGTGCTCCTGAGCCAGGCCTACTTCCAGGTCTGCGCAATGCTGCTTCAAGACTCCCATCCACCCAGATGCAGCCTTCTGTGATGACTTGTCTGCCTGCAGTATACCAGCTTAACTGCTACACTGTCTCGATGAACATGCATGCAGCAATGCCAACACAACTGGGGTTTCTGCCTACAGTATACCAGCTCAACTGCTTGAACTCTCTCGATGAACATGCATGCAGCAACACCAACACTCCTGGTGCTTCTGGGGACCATGTACAGAAGCACAAAGTGAGTGGGTGTGCAGCTTCTGTGCAGATGCTTTGCACTGAGTCCGCTGACATGCAAGCACCAAAGTTCTGTTGCATGGGTTTGCCTGACAATGACAACATGAATAGACACCGATGAGATGAGAACAAACAGAGAGAGAGAGAGCCACTTACTGGCTGGCTACAATGCTTTAGCCAGCCAGTAAGTCTGATCACACATAGAAGAAGACAATTGTCAAATCTGGAAGGCATCAAGACAATAATGGGTGAGTGATGACCGCACCCCCACCTGAGGTGCTGAGGATGAAGAGGAGGGACGGTGCTGAAGAGCCTGGTCTCTGGCCAGGAGCAGGCGCTCTTTCTCGGCCTCGATGGCTTCCAGAAAGGTCTCCTTCAGCAAGGCTTCTTGGGCAGCTGCTCGCCGCAGCCGCTGGGATTCCTCAGCAGCTGCTGCCTCAGCTGCATGCTGTGCTGACCTGTGCATCACCATCAGGTCAACACTGGGACTTGGGCATCAGCCACAACAGTAGTTCATTTGTGCAATCATTCTTCAAGTCATTGAATGCATTCAGACATTTGTTCGTTCGTTTATTTGGCTGTTCAAGCATTCCTTTGTTCAACCTGTCTTCTCCTAGGGTCAGGTACATGAAGTCCTGACTAGCTTGCCGTATGTGGTTCTGTGTTGGCAGTCATCATAGCAGTCAGCATAGCAGTCGGCATTGCAGTCAGCATAGCAGTCGGCATAGCAGTCGGCGTAACAGTCAGCATAGCAGTCGGCGTAGCATTCCGCGTAGAAGTCAGTATAGCAGTCTGGGCAATTCCATGCCAGTCTTTGTGACTGTCACAAGGGCACTTGTTGCCTCCAACTTGGCCAAACAAATGCTTATTAGGCAGCATATGACCAGTATTGTGTTGCAAATGTCCTAGCTCGCAAAGCTAATTTCAGAAATGATGGTGGGCTGTTCAAAATCCTCTCAACAAAATTACTGCTCTTGCAACCGCTCAATGTGCAGCTGCTAATCAAACAGAGCAGATTCTTTTAGAAAACTTCCAGCAGCTTGAGATGACTTCAAGCCTATTGCAGTTGTCATTGTTACCCAACGATGCTGACAATGTAGGTCACTGCTGCTTGGCTGCAGGCTGTGCAGACCTGTCAAGCAGATGTTGAACTTTCCAGGCTTGCCACTGGCCACATGCACTTGCTCAAGACAGCATGCACAACAGCTTCTGCGCTTGCCCCCTGGGCTGCCTGCATTGCCCATTGATGCACATAGCCGCTTTGATGCCATCATGATGACCAAAAGCTGTTTCAGAAACAGAAATATCACTTTTCTTGAAGTAAGACCCCTTTCACAGTGTGAACCTGAACTGAATAACATCTGGGAGCTAGCAAACAGCGTTTGTGAACTCGAGAGATATGTTGAGAGTGTGCAGGTACAGACTTACATCCAGGTCACCTGGGCAGCCCAGTATGATGCTTGGCTTCTCATCAAATGGACACCGAAAGGCGTAATTTTTCCTTTCTTTCTTTCCTTTCTTCTCTAGATCCAGGGCTGTAAGTTGACTGACCTGATAGCGTCCACCTTGGACTGGAAGGCTTGAGCACGCGAATGGAGCAGCAGCTGTGTGTGCTGTCGGGCAGCATCAATCCTGCGCCTTGCTAGGGACTGCTTCAGCCAGGCTTGCTTCTGCACAGCCACTCGCTGCTGCTCTGCCTGATGGCGAGCTGCCTCGTACCTCTGCCTCTGTTGGCTGCTCTTGGGATCATCCTGCAATCAGCACAGCAAAAGATACAAAGAAAGGACGAAGAAAGCCACTTCTGTAGCTGTTGCCCAGAAATTGTCAAAAAGGTGTTTACTAGCTGTATTTGACAAAGAAACAGTTCACGCTGATCACAGGCTTCAGGGCGGTGTTGTTGACAGCCTAGACGTTTCCGGCTGAAGCTGCCTGCTCAAGATATGTCCTGTCTGGCCTTGGCAACCTGCGCATGAAATTGCATTTGCGCCACTGCATTGGCAAAAATGTACTACATAGTTGGCAGGCTTTGACCTGTTGGGTAGCTCCGTTATGGCTTGCATATCACACATGTGCCTGTTCAAACGCTGATCATGTGGTCAGCCAAGCATACACAACAGAGAAGTCTTCCTAGGGTTCAGCAGAACCTCCTCATAGTTTTCTGTCCAATGCATCTTTGCAAATAGGCTACGACTGCTCTAGAGTCAGCTGCTGTGGGCAGTCACTGCCTTGCTTTGCAGGCAGAACTGCCTGAGACGGCACATCAGGTTTTGTAGATGTTTTTGAGTGCTCTTGCAATAATGTTGCTTCACTCAGCTGCGCTGTTGCAGTAGTCAGTAGACAAGTCACACCATTGAAGAAGCACACTCATAGTAGAAAGAAAAGAAAAGAAAACACTAAGCCTTTCGGCGTTGATTTAAGGAGATGCCAGGTATTACACCGGGCTGCCCAGGACACTCACAGTAGGCAAACCAAAGCGATAGCAGTGCAACAGCACGAGAAGTGCATGTGGGCTTGTAACCTGCACAGTTTAGCCAGGCAGCAGTGCAAGGCATACCATGTTCAAGGCATACCATGTTCAAGGCATAGAGGTGGGCAAGCTTGGCAGTCATGCTGGGGTCAATCAGGGGAAGTCTGCCTGACCCCACTTGGGTACCCTCATCGCTGTGCCCGCCTCCCCTAAACCTGTTCCAGTCAAGGGAAGTTCCTCACTATTTGGCTTCCACCAATACTGTCCGCCTGACAGGGTACACCAGCAGCACTAGCATAGGTAGTGCAAAGTCAGAGCACGCTTGCAGCAGGATAGGCACAGCAAAGATCCTGTCCGAGCAGTGTGACATGTCACATGTCAAGACGCTCGGGATCCTGCCCTAGCTGAGCGCGCTGCGATGCAGCATCAGGGCACACGACGCTGGTTCTGGTCTGGTGATAAATGTGGCAGGTAAGGGCAGTGTCTTTGCCACACAACCATGGCACAGTTAATGACAGCGCATGCAGTGTTGGCTGGGACAACGCCAAACATGAAAGCAGGGCTGCACACCTGTCCTCCTGTGAGGTATCTGGGTTGTCTGCTTGCCAAGGACCATCCTGCTGTGCAGGAGCCACTGCTGCTGCATAGCACTTGGACATGACCAGAGGAGCTCTTCTGCTCTGCTTCTTCACTCGCAGCTTGCGCTTGCCCCCAGCAGCCTTGCCGGCAGGCTTTCTGCCCTGCTGCTGATGCTGCCTCACATGCTCGGCAGCATCGCTGTCAACATGAACATGGGCTTGCTTGCCCTGCTGTTGCTGTTCTTGGTGCTGAGAAGCAGCATCACTACTGACAATGGTGTCAGTCTCATCATCAGCATTAGCGCCGGCATCAGCAGCGTCACAGCAGGTGGCAGCAGCACCAGCAGTGCTGTCCATGCACTGACTGCATTGGCTGCTGTGGTTTGCACCATGCTCTGCTGCCTTATGATGAGAAGATGTTGATGCAGACCGAGGTTTGGGTCTGACAGAGGTAGGAGAGGGCGCTGAGGCTGCAGTCGAGGTATATTGCTGATGCAAAGCATCTTGGCTGCCACGGGAAGGCTTGTGATCAGCCTCTGCATCGCTGTCAGCATGCATTTGTGAAGCATTGGGCTGCACATTGTGAGATGCATGTGAGACCCGGTGATTTGCGCAGGAGCCATCTCCATGCAACTCCTCTCGAACCTCTGCACAAGATGCAACAATTTGGAGTGACATCTGAAGGCCTATTGGATTCAAGAGCTTGCTACAGTGCAAAACCACAGTAACATTGTCTTTACCAGTTGTTATAAGCTGATCATCTGTGGACAGCAAAGCTGACAGAATTTCCAACAGGTTGTGTATATCGACAGGGTCCCCAGCAACGACTCCCTTGCTGGAGATGTGAGACAGGTCTGTCTGAAGCACAGTGTGTGAAAGCTCCCATATCACAGTTTGTATGTTGTCAGCACGCTCATGTGCTGAGGCTGGACACCGTGTGATGCCCTGAAGCTTTCTGCCAAGCAGAGCTTCACAGCAAGCCACAAAGAGAGATGTACTGCAAGTGAACACATCATGTTAGCGAATGCTGATGCACGATCTTGCACTAGCCGTGTTTTGATGGCATACACACAGTTGAGCTCACCTGGACAGGATGGCCAGAGCTTCCTCTGACCGAGTCACTTTCACCTTGACACCCGCAACAGCCTGTAAACATGACATTGATTTGAGCGACACAGCACAAGTTGGCAAAAGTCCTTTGTGTGTGCGCGTTTGTGCTGTACCGTGAGGGCATTACAGAGAGGCACCACATCTGAGTTTACTATACTACGCGAGCGCCGGCCTGTGTCTTGCATGTCCCTTACCGTCCGATCAAAGGCAAGCGAGCAATATCAAAACAACACGAACCATGCCATAGGCTCGCCAGCGGAACCCAAAAGCACCACTGTTAAGCTGATGTTGACCCAGACGTTGACCATGTCAAGCTATCCCCGGGATCATTTGTTTTAGGAGCCACACACACTCAAGAGGTTTGCTAGTCAAACAATCAAGAAAGTTGCGTTAGAATCCTCCTCTAGGCGCTGTCCTTGATAGTTTGGATCTCAGATACACGTTTCCAAGAATACACTTATTGCAGAGCTAGGTAAAATGCCTGAAGCAGAGAGATATTGTGTCAGGTACAGAGTGCAGTCAAGCCAAGGTTGTGATAGGCTGCATCATGCATTGAAATGCATTGTGGAGCTGGAGAAGCATTGTGGAGCTGGAGAATAGCGTGTTGCGATTGATGTCTTGTGTGACAGTGACAATGATCCCATCAACAGATATGCATGTAGACATCTACAATAGGCATCTGCAATGTTATAACTTGAATGTTACACAGTTACCGTATCAAGTTTATTATCATTAATGTACTGTATCAAACTTATCATCATTAATATACAGCAGCACAGATCCGTAAGCTTGGCATGCATGCATGTCTACACATGTCTTAGGAGGATGTCTTAGAATGGACGCTGTTGAGGCTACTCTGTTTTGGTCCATCATCAGGAGCTGCTGGAAACATGGAGGGTACTACACCCTGTTGGGCAGCTTGTGCTGACTCGCAGCTATTTTGCTGTTGTCATGGCTCATTTGGGCAATAACGCAGTCCTCATGGCTTTGTTGAGCTGCAAGGCTGCGTCCAGCAATTGGTCACCTGTTGCTGTGGAAGAGTCAGGCGGCAGTCTTTTGTAGTTTGCATATGATTTGGCTGGCTGAGTCTCACTGCTGTTGGGTATGGCAGCTGAATGAGCTGCTTGCTTACTGGCGTGCTTCTAGCGCATGACTGCCATTTTGTCTGAAGCAGCAGCTGCGCTGTCTGTATGGTCATACGAGAGGTAAGGCGTGGTCACTCTGTGCTTTGCTGTTGCCGAGACCCGCAAGGCAACCACACAGAACAATGATGATGCAAGCTAAGTCGAGCCTCGGTCATCTGCACCAGCCGTACAGTCTAATGCACAGGCCTTCCGATCCAATGTCACATTTTGGGACTCAGCCCCTGGCCTCAGTGGTCCAAAAATGTGACATTGGATCTGAAGGCCTGTGCATTTGACTGTACGGCTGCTGCAGATGATCCCTACAGCCTTGAAGGAAGGGATCCCTTGCAGTTCTCCGCAAGACTGGCTGGGCTCAATGGGTCTTCTGACGGCAGCACTACCTTCCGTGCAGCCAAGCAGATTGGACAGCCAACAGTCATTCTCTGGCCATTCAAGAGCACAGTGCCCCTTCTTTCATGGAAGCTGTGCTGTCAACTACAGACCTGGTCAATGTCATTCCACTCTCAAGCCTGAAGCTGCAAAGCAAGCGACGCTCTGTGCAGCATCCAAGACAGCTGTACCAAGGGTTATTAAGCCCTAAAGCCCATCAGGATGTCTGAAGAGGTTCTGAAGCCTTGGCCACCCTCTCTGCCTGTGCTTGCTGACACAAACTAGCCAATGTGGCTGTGATTCATGATAGTGTAGAAAGGGCAGCTGTGAGCAGCTGTTCAGGGCATTGCATTGCTTGACAAGCACGCTGTTGTAGTCACGAAACATGCACATGAACCTGTCAGCCTGAACAACCTAAGTGACCTCCAATCAAATGTGACAGCTACACACAACAATCATTACAAAATTGAGCTTACCTGGAGACGGTCCACTGAACCATGCATGTTCCATGACCTGCCTGGCAGTGGGTCTGTTCCTGACCTTCCGAGCAAACATACGTCTGATGTCGTCCTATGGTGCAAGAGCAAAATCTGGCAAGAAAGCTTCTCCCCTGTAGTAGTGTCGGAGATTGAAAAAGAGCCATGCCCTTGTCAGTGTCGATGAGCGCAGATCCATGATGTGGCGAGACGGCAAACCCAAGCAACCTCATCAGTTTGAGAGGTCATCCGCGTAAAGATCACGGAAGAACTGCTGATAGTTTGCGGTACTTCCGCATTGACTCAGCCACTGGCCTGCAAATGCGCAGCAGCAAGGACGAAATGCCGGCAAGCTCTCGGGTGAGATGAAAGCTGTCCGGAAAATGGGACTTCAGGCACACGGGGCGACCCATACCTGAAGACGCCTGAAAAAGTCCTGCTATATAATGCTAACAAGACACTTGACAACGCAGGCCTTTCAGGAGGAACTCCGTCTGCCCGGCATCTGGTTTCCCAATAGTTCGCAAGTGGGTGGGAGGCGGTCGGTCGGGGGTGACCCGGCACCTTCCCTAGTCGCCGCCCAAAAGACTAAAGGGACGCATACTGTGCCGCTGGCCGGGTGGCACATCCCAATTTTTTTCGCAAATCAGCCAGGACTAATGCTCTGTCGAGGCTTCTTAACATTCTGCAATCAATTAAGCCTGGCTTTCTGACCCAGGACGTGTGCATGCTATGCTCCAAACTTAAACAGAGCCTGCCAGATGCATCAAAATGAGCATTCTCCACCAGAATGTCTGTGGTGTTATAGTGGTGTTATAGGCCTTGTAAGAAAAACGAACTGTCTGCCACTATCAGTTCTTACAGCTTTTAATGTGCATAACAGCTACTCGGTAAGCATGCTAGCTAGACTCTATAGACTCAGTGGTGATCATGAGTCAAGCATGCATGCCCTACTTCTTAACAAAGCTGACGCATGACTCAACAGTAGTGAGCCTTGAAGCTGCTGAAGCAGCTGCTCTTGCATCTCTGCTGTCCGCTGGGGCCCGCTGGGGCCCGCTGCAAGGGCCCCAAAGTCATAAGCAGAGTCCAGAGGACTAGGCTACATGCCAGGGCCAAACCTTGGGGCGGCCCCAGAAGCCCCGCTGTAGCTTTCATCCAGGCCCGATTGGGCTTGACAGAAGGCTTGAGGAGGCAAATTTTGCAGCCTGTGAGCTTGCTGCTCAGCCTTGACTCTAGCTCTAGCTCAGGCTGTGATGCAATCTCTTTGTCAATGACTCACTTGTTTCTTGAGTGTGCTACTTGCCCAGTTGCAGACGTGCAAGCCAACCTGTATATTCATGTGCGGAGAGCTTGCTGACAAGACATGCAAGCCAACCTGTGTATTCACATGCAAAGAGCTTGCTCACAAGACCCTGACTGACTGGAGCTCTGCAAACAATGAGAATTTTAAGGACAAGCATTGTGGACTCTGGGCGCTGGAGAATAGCATGTTGCGTTGCAAGGTCTTGTTTGAAAGTGACAGCAATTCCATCGAAAGGCATGCATGCAGACATGCATCAGCACTTGAGTGTATCAATTTTATCATCATTAACATACTGGAACACGTTTGTACAGATGAGTATACATTTATGTAAGCTTGCAAGCCAATTGGCATGTAGGCATATCTAAACATGTCTTAGGAGGCAGTGCTCAAGTTTGACTGAAGAGTTCATCCTTCAACCAAGCATCAGTGCACAATCCACAATATCCCAATTAGTAATCCAGTTATCTTCGGCATATCAAACAGGCCACACACCATCATCTTGTCTAGCTGGTGATGCTGCATGACATAATCTTCTCCATTCACCACACAGGCGATTGGCCATGTTGGCTGGCAGACACTTATAAAATCCGTCTTCTTCTTCCTCTTCAGGCACTGAGCAGGGCATCATCAATGCAGTGGTGTTCACCCAGTGAAAATATAAAGCAGCTCAAAAGTAGCAAGCATGACTCAGCTATTAATGTTCTTGATGGAGTCCTGCAGCTAAGCACATTCTGAAGCTGAGTTGTTGCTACCTGCAACGTGACAAACCATACACAGCACCCTCACAGACCATGAGCACCTGACAATATACAAGAGCATCTGTTTGCAACCGCTGACTCAATATACCCCAAAATTTTGCAGCAGTTGAGCAGCAGCTGCACTCTTCTGACCAACAACAACTCAATTGCTCATGTGTTGTAAACTTTGCTCCTGCTCTGATCAGCACTTTCGCTGTAAGAGTGGTACATACAAGTTCAGATCTTGCACAGCAATGGTAGTCAGGTAGGTTGAAACTTCCGCCCAGTTTGCTGCGTTCTCCAGATCATCCAGAGTTCTATCTTCCAACAGAGTACGCATGGGCGGCTCGCCTCTACGCACTGCTTCAGCTTCCAGCATCTTATTCACTGCTGGCAACCATGGGAAGCCACATACCTGGGCCACTGCAAGCTGTTTGGACGTATGGATCTGCACACAACACATTGAACAAGTTGAGACTTCACACATGGGCCTCAATGTGTGCCTCTACAGAGCGCAGTGAGCAGCCTCACACCACATGCTCATGCATTGTGCACAGCAGCATGCATGAAGTCACGTGCTGCATGATAGGTTCTGATGACTAGTGTAGAAAAGCATGCAAGGCTTACAAGGAAAAGAGAGTCTCACCCCTCTGTAGAAGGCTGAGGAAAACTGTTTATAGCTTTGATGCTCCTCAGCAGCATTCTCTCTGAGTTGCTCTGACCACTGGGTGAGCTGTGCCACCTTGTCACTGACATGACTCTCATCAATCTTGTAGCATGTCATGTGACTGAGTAGAGCTGTGCGCTCCCGAGCCAGCTGCCCAAGCTTGCCATAGAAGAGTTGTCTGAGATACAACAAGTCCTGTATCTGAGGCTCACTGTGCTGCATGGTCGCCTGCGCTACCACACACAAAGTTGCAGCGCAGCAAGATCACACAGGGAGCCTCCTAAGGCGCCAAAGCTTGCAGCGCAGCATTCAGGCATATGCTATTTGTGTGGAGTACTCCAAGCCCTGCATATGAGGGTGTGTGTGCTGCATGATTGCCTACATCAGCGCGTGTGTTGCTGCAGCCCAGCACTCGTGCATGTGCATGATGTAAAGCAAGCTGAGGATGTGTGATGACGCTGATGCCATGAGAGTGTGCATGAGGATGTTGTACTATGAGCATGGAGCAAGTCTATGAACTTAAGGCAAAGCATTGCGAGCTACAGATTACTCCTTTACCATGGCACTCCTGTCATGCATATTGCTGAAGTTGCATCCTGCATGCCGCATCACCAGACACAACACACAGGTCATGCAAACACGCCACTGTGGTCCCAACAGAAAGTATTGCTTGTATCAAGAGCCAATTGAGCCTGTACAAATTGAGCAGGCCTTGCAGCTTTACCAGCATACAACAATGACACATGCAGCATAGGGAGATACTGAAGAGCAGAACACAAATGCATTGACGAATGCAGTGAGGGCCAACCATGATGGCACAGTAGAACTCGGGCTGCTTGGCGTCTGGGCATGCAACACCCTCCCCCATATTGCAGTCCTGCAGGTCCTTCACGCCACTAACATGAGTGAGGCCTATGATGACTATCAGCGTCCAACACTCATCAGTAAGCTGCTGCAGGCGGCGCATTGCAGGGCTGCCATCACCTGAGTCCTCAGCTAGGCAAGCTGCCATCTGATGTGTGTATGCCTGCAACACATACCTGACACTGGGTTGAACATGCTGTGTTGAGAAAGGAAAGCTGTGGTACAGGCTTAAGTTTGGTACATGTTTTTTATGGCTGAGTGAGTTTGCTGACAAGAAGGGTGCGAAGATGCCGCGTCCGGTGCACCTTTGCAATAGTGAGTCTTGAGTCTGAGAGTACTTGTGTTCTCCATTGCAGCTGATTTGGCTGATGTCTTGAATGCGCAGACACTTACAAGGCATGAATTGAAGCAGTGTTGGCATGCCGTCGTTGTAATGAGACTGGAATTACAGGACGTTCATGGCACACAATACAGTGCAGCCGCGTACGTACTGTGTATATCTTGGCAAAATCTCTCAGACTTATCTTCCCAACATCTTGCACCGGTATAAGCTGCGCCATATCACGCCTGACGGTCAGGCTGAGAGCTGAGACATTACGCGTCATGGCCAATAAAGGGTCAGGCACAGCCTTGAATCCTCTTGATTTGTACAAGTCTGTCACCGTCTGCAGCATGAGGTGAGAAGTCTTCTGGCAATGGTTGTAAACAAGGCACACAGTGGTACAGCTGGCGAAGACAGATGAACAGACTCACAGCATTGTCAGGGAGAACAGAAGGGCCAGACGGCGGTCCTGCTTGTTTGTTGAGCTCCACCAGCTTTTCTAAGAGTATATTTCTGGTTTGCAGACGTGTCTGCACATCTTGCAAATCCCGTAGTTGCGCTGATACCTGATCAAGTTGTGCCTCGATTGTTGACGCTCGCACCTACGCCACATACACGGCGTTGCTGTTTGGAATACAAGTGACGAACTGTCTTGATGAAAGTCTCTGCCTGACATACCCGCTGGCGCTCACGAAACCGTTTCTGTGCTAGCTTATTGAGATGCTGCCTGTGATCGGATGTGGTGGCTCTGCCGGCATTTGTGCTGACCTCCGGAATAGATCCTTCAACTGTTTCAACCGGAGTTTGGTGACCACTTGAAGCTTGGCCGAAGTCGTGAGCAGCAGAAATGGAAGTCGGCTCCTTAGAATGATCAAAGCCATCGAACAGATCCACTGCGTATGTCAAGTCGTCAAATGGCAGCTCAGGTAAGTTTGAAAAGTCTATTGACATGTTCGCACGGGTAACTTGGTGAACCTGAATGAGCCTGAATCAGACGCTGCAAAGGCGCACTGCCCAGTACCACGCAGAGTCTCGTTGACATATAGAGCTCCTGTCGGCCGCTTATGGGCTTGATCTGCGAAAGGTCAAAGCAGTCTATCTGATTTCGCTTGCAGCAGCTTAGTGTAGTAATGGTTTTGGTCATCGCTGTGAACGAATGACACTGTCTTAAATCACTGCATGTAATGGGGTGTGGGACAACAGCCAACGGGGGCCCTATGCACATGCCCTCCTGTCAGGGCCGTGCCAAACCCTCATTGCTGGCTGCACAGCTGCAGCCTCTGCTCACCAGCACAGCTTGTCATCGACTGGCAGTGCCCATCTAGAGCTGGCAGATGCCCAGTTTCGCTCTGCCATTGACACCGCAGCCCAGGCTGCATGCCTGCGGCGCAGGCAACCTGGGACGGGGCGTCAACCCCCCCAC
>JAABUK010000707.1_pt1 | contig 68181 bp, 103 predicted proteins | sample 5559141 | NCBI WGS metagenome assembly JAABUK01 (sample SAMN10711869, study PRJNA513367) | rock metagenome | isolation source: Antarctica rocks | place: Antarctica: Victoria Land, Pudding Butte nord | collected 2016-01-03 | reverse complement strand
TGCTGTGCTGACGTTTTTTTGACTAGTCTTTAACATATGCAATGGCTGACAGAGGACTGCTTGTTTCTGCAGTCAGATGCCACATACTTGGTGGTGACAGACGACGGACAGATTGAGAAGTATGGCCTGAATGCAGTGTGCACACACTTGGGATGTGTTGTGCCCTGGAACAACGTAAGCGCTCTCACAGCACTCAAGAGCTGTGCAATATTGCAGCACAGTCTATATATGACCAATGGCAGCTTCTCACCACATTGTAGGAGCTATGCAATCTGGCAACACTTTTGTATATCTGACTAATGGCATGGAGGCTCAGTTCTCAGCGTACATGCATGAATGCAGAACGAGAAGAAGTTCAAGTGCCCATGCCATGGCAGCCAGTACAACAGAGAAGGAAAGGTGGTCCGTGGACCTGCACCCCTGGTACGTTCCTGTCTGTAACAATGGCTGCTGAAGTGCAGTACCGTCAATGCTGCACAGCAGACAAAGAGTATGACGCAGCTGTATCCTGTTTCATGTTGCTGATTTAGCAATCTGCTATGCCTGCATCAGGTTTGTGAAAGTTTTGGATTTTAGTTGTTGATCCAGCTGTGCTTCTCATGCAGTCTCTTGCGTTGGCGCATTGCAACATCAATGATGACGCAGTCACCTTCACACCGTGGACTGAGACTGACTTCCGAACTGGCGAGAAGCCATGGTGGATCTAGAAGCTTCTTCAGCTCGGGTCTAGAAGCTTCTGCATTTGTGCTGTTTGTACTTTGCTTACTGCCTCAGTGGTACCTTGACCACAGGATCTGACATGTTATAGAGCAGCAACAGTTGTGTGCCTTCTGCCAGCACATTGCTGCCTATAGCCCACTTTTTGTATGACATTGAATGCAATTATGAGACAGCCTTGGAGGTTGATGCCTACGATGTCAGGACTGTGCTGCCTGTAAATTGATTTGCCCAAAGCAAGGACGCCTGCAGACAACAGCTATATGTGCCCCAAGTATACTGCTTGATTTGCGGTAGCACCTGCATCCCCACGACTACGTCTGGGATCTGAGTGTACCTAAGCAGTTGATGTTCGCAGAATCGCAGGAGTGTGCATGGGAGCAACGCATTATTGCATGCATGTACAGCCTTGTATTATGCCAGCAGGCTGCTGTGTTTGTGGTCTTCCAGGTAAAAAGCTGTGACCAGATCGTAACTGAAACATTGTTTCGTGTGTGACAATGTCTATTCTTCTTGCCGCTGTCGTGGAGCACATTTGATAATGTCATCAACTCTCAGGATCATTTCAGAAGCCTCTGTAGCCGACAGAATAATCTGTTCCTTGACCTGCAAAAAAAAGCACCGGCTGAAAGTCATAGTCGAAACTCCCATTGAGGAAGCACGGCTTGCATATCACCACAGTGCAAGTCAAGCAGCAGGGTGCATTTGCCATGCTCACCCGGTAGCACTCATAGATGCCTAGATCTGCCATGTCCCCAGCTTTTCCTAGCACAACATCTACACCCATCCGTGTGTTGTCTTCTGCATGCGCCGCTCTCAGCTGTGATATCAACTCAGCTGAGTCTAGGCCTGCAGCCAGTAAGACCATGTGGTGTTAGACCCTGCTCAGATGACATACAGTTTCAACATGGACTGCGTTTAAAACTTTGGACAAGGTTCACAAGAGGTAGCTTCGAAGGTGGCACAATGCAGCACATGTTTGGCTGAATACCTGGCTGTCCTTTGGAAACTAGAACCCAGCTGATCCAGCTTCTTATGCTTGGATGCCAAGAGAGTCAGGTGGTCAAGCTGCTGTTCGCAAGATATTGACATGAGATGGCTCACCAGCATTGTCACAGATGGTGCCAGGGATTGCTCGAAGGGCACGTGCATACGCTTCTATGGCAAGACTCTTCTTGCCAGGTGTTCTTGCTGCCTTCTCCTCGACCACCTGTGTGTACCCAAGGTGTTCAAACACAGACAAACATCCAGACATCATTTTCACCAGTGAATTGGCTCAGTCATTCAGCCGTCTACCAACTAGGGTCCAAATTCGTTTCGCTCATTGAGTGGGCAACCTGGGCTGCTCTCTCTTTATGCCTGGCATACAATCTGTTGCTGTGCACACATTCATCATATGAGCATGCAAGTGGACACCGTCATGCGCATTGACAGCCTGATCGGTGAACTCAAGCAACATGGAGGGGGGGTTACCTTAGCCATTTGCATTTCAGGGTAGCCGCCACCATAGATGACTCTGGAGTCCTGCACTGTCTGCTGGAGCACACACAAGGCATCATGCAGACTCCTCTCTGCCTCATCTAGCACATGAGAACCTGCACGCCACATCATCTTGAACATGAGACATCAGAGGGGCTTGAGCTGCATCACAGCAACTTGGGTTATACAAACCGGCCAATGCCCTCCTCTTGACAGCAAAATGGCTGCATGACTTGCAACGCCAAGACTTACTGAAGCATGTTGGAGGGAGCGACCTTTAGCTCAGACACAAGGGGACTTGCCGTCAATGCTGCTGCGTGTTCACAGCAACAGCCAAACAACCTCAGATGATTGGTAGGAGCAAGCAAGCAGCAGCAGCACAGCAGCAGCAGCAGCAGCAGCAGCAGCAGCAGCAGCAGCAGCAGCAGCAAGGGCAGGTGCTTACTGGCTCCTCTGAGGACAATGGTGCAGGCTTCCCCCATCTCCACTCCCGAGAAGTGGATCAGCTTGTCCTCCCCAATCATGATCTCCTCAATCAGCTTGCAGCTGCCCAGCTTCAGCTTGTCAGGGCTGTCAAAGGTAGATGCAATCTCACCACCTGCACCCACAAACAAGATCAACTGTCCATTGCTGATTGTTAGCGCTACTACTAGTGCCGTTGTCGCAACTTGTGCCGCAATGGTTGACTGAGAATTTGATGGCAGCTTGCATCATTGTGTTGCTGTAATCTTATGACCTCTAAAGGCCAGTAGACCTCAACTTCCCAGGCAAACATCCGCCTGCAGTCATTTGTGAGCCAGGCACTTATAGACAGATACTCAGAGCAGTCGCGAACAGCTTTGTCCAGCTGTTGTGCTACATGTCAAGCACAACACAGCGGCAATGCCTAGAAGGTGTGACACAAGTACATGTTGACAGCCAACATACTACGCCACACACTTCCTATTAACACACGAAACACATTTTTTTTAAGTTGGTGCTGCATGCAAGGTTGCATGCTCACAGCAATACACGCCAAAGACAAGGGATTCTCTAAGGGATCGCCGGCGGAGCTGCAACAGGAAACTGAGCTCACAAAAGAGCTGACCTGTGACAAGCGCCAGCCTCTCAATGCCATCAAAGTCAGCGTGCTCAATGGCCATGACACCAGCATCTGCAAAGATCTCTTCAGGGAAGTTGTAGATGAGCTGGCGGTTGACGAAGCAGTTAAGGCCCTGGCTGATGATGTTCTCCACCTTGGCGCGCATCTTCTCCTTCTCTGCCTTCTCTATGTCTGCAACCTGCACAGACAGACACCTGGTATCATGATTGCTGTTCTTGTACTGCGCAAAACACAAGAAGTGCTATAGTGATTGTAGATTTGCCTGGCAGATTGACCTTTTGCAGTCAGTACAATTTACATCAAAAATTACATGACATCAGAAACAACTGCTGCAAAGGGTTATATGACAAGCTGTAAGTGTGCATAGTTTATGACAGCCATCAGGTGTAGAAACCTGTGCATGCTTGTCTCTTAGATTCATCAAAATGTGTCTGACACAAACAACACAAATTCTATCTCACACAAGAAGTTGCGGCCTGCATCATATGCACCAACTTCTGTGCATGCATTTAGCCAGTCACCACACACAGTGACAATCACTACGACTTTGAAAGAGTTATCAATTCACAGCATGGAGACGATCAACTCAGGAATGACATGATTCTGTTGGTGATTATTCACAAGAGCAGGGGCATAAGAAGGTGGACCTTGGCCATGGAGTCCACGCGCACTCTGGCACCATAGATCTTGATCTTGTCTGTGTCCATGGCCGTGTTAGCCACCAGGATCTTGGCATTCTCAATCCTTTTGGGCTGGCCTACTCCTATCCTCTTGTCTAGAATGAAGCCCTCGTCCAGGAAGGACTCCTGCAGGTGTCATTTCTGTCAGAAGCAGGCTTGACAGATTAGAATGCCAAAAGGCAATCTTGGCATGTAGGGTCTGTCCTTTGCGTGGTCATTGAATAGTCAGCAAAGGATACAGCTGCTACAATCAGACACAGCATTTGAAACAGCTGCAATGTAAGGCTTGGGTCAACTTTGCTGTGGTAAAAGGTTAGAACAGCAGAATTTTCAATGCACCAAGCGCCGTCTTGAAACAGGCCATCACAGCACTGCAGACTTTGCATACATATGCAATGGTATCTTCAAAGAGCTTTCAAGCATAACAAGACATGATGGACAGCAGGTATAATAGTCAGCAATTCAGTAACTTGCAGGAGGCAGTACCTTGAGTGTGCCTCCAGTCTTCTTGATGATGTGTATGCTTTCCAGATTGCTGCTGCCCTTCAGCCTCAGCACGGCGTCCACAGCCAGGCGGGCAAAGTGCTCCTTGTCTTGCGTCAGGATCTTGGAGCTGCGCCATGAGACAGCTTGTGAGTGAGTGAAAGAGGCGCACTGTGCGCTCAGACCAATCAGCCAGCAGCAATATGCTGTTCATGCATGAGATTTTTAGACTGCATGAGCCAAAACTGGTGCCTGACTGTGCGTCAATGTGCCTGAGTGCAGCATACCAGAAGGAACGCTGCAGGCCCATGCAAACACTGCAACTCCATACCCAATCCAGAGGCTATGCTCACGCTTCAAAGCATCAGCAACAAGAGCAAGCAGCAAAACACAACAGGGTGACTCAGAAGCTCTTTTGAGAGGAGGCGTCAAACCTGAGTGTTGTCTTGGCTATATTCAGTAGGTCCTGCCGGAAGGTGTCCTCATTTGAGGAGTGATTGAGGGCCAGCAGCTCTAATCGTTCCTTTGCTGCCTCACAGGCTTGCCGATACCCTGCACGCCCACAACACCATCTTTCTGACCCTGCCTCATGTTCTGAACATTCGCTGTTACGTCTTGCTTGATCATAGTGCAGTCATGCTTGCTGACTGGTGAATCAATGGTTGATATAATCTGAGGAGGTCAACTGTATGACTGTTCTGTGCGTCCGCGTCAAGCAGTGTGTGCTATCAGATAGAAGCCGTACATAAACATGCAGCCAAACTAGTCCTGATGTATCACTTTGAAAGGAGTAGCACACAGGGCCATCTGCCTCCAGCAACTACAGCATATAACATGAAAGAGTTACAGTAAGGCATACAATACCAAGCTGCTGAAGGCATCAACAAAGTTGCAACTCGGTTGTGCTGTAAGTACCTGCAATGATGGTCATTGGATGGATCTTCTGCAAGACGAGCTGCTCTGCTTCTCTCAGAAGCTCTCCAGCCAGCACCACCACAGATGTTGTGCCATCGCCTACCTCATCATCTTGCACTCGTGAGATGTCTGCACACAGAAAGGTGGCCTTTCAGATGTGGCATAATGCTGACGAGGCTACAGCTGCGTGATTGCAAATGCTCACTGCCTCCTCTTTGCAGACAGGAAGCAATGGCATGCTGGGCAGCGTGCATGCATTGTGTCACAAACACAGGCTCTGTTGATGACTTTGACTCACCAACTAGGACCTTGGCTGCTGGGTTGTCTACATAGAGGGACTTGAGGATGGTGGCACCATCATTGGTGACCATGATATCATTTGTTCGGCCCATGCTCTGCAAGATCTTGTCCTGACAGAAGCGACAAACAGCTTAGCGCAACTACCTGTGACAATTGTGCAACAATATGTTTCTTTACAGCTGTCTGGCTTACCATTCCCTTAGGTCCAAGAGTGGTCTTGACAAGGTCAGCTATGGCCATTGCACCCACGAAAGATGCCTACATCAAGCACATGTGAGTACATCATGTTTTGAACTGGTTACTGACTGGAGGTTGACATCAGAGGCTTGATCATAAAGGTCTGCGAAAGACATCAGCCGCAAAACCACGATGCAGCGCAGAAAAACGCTTCGGAGTTACCAGGCGAGCGGTTTCTCCTTTTTGCTCTTCTGCACCCTGTCCCAGGACGCCGTTGGTTCCTGGCACCTGCGAATCAGCACAAGAGTGGTGTTCACAACTCACAGCATACTAGCACCTCGAACATTCGAAACAGGCGGCATGAAGACAGTGACGTCAGACAACACTAGTGCAACACAGCTTCGTTGCAGTCGGCAGACGCGGGAGCTTACCGCCATAGCCATGCTGATCTAGCACAGCAGGCTCAGAGTTATTGCGCGATGCTTGTGCCCAATCGTGATGACTTGATTCGCTGGTCAATACACAGTCAACGTGAAAGTCGACGAAAAGTTTTGTGGCGTGCGAAGCAAAACATCCCAGCACTTGCATCGACTTAGACTTGCCGGCGTTGCGCACTCCGTGACGAGCGTTACGGTGTTTTGCCAGACACAGACTCGGTACCATCATGCAATGCTTTACTCCGCCGCGGATTTTAAATCCGCGGCGGAGTAAAAGAAAGTCTGCAATGCTTTGCCAGACACAGACTCGGTACGTCTGGTGCTAGCATTGCAGCATTGTTTTTGAGGATCTGCGTAGTCATGTAGTCTCTGCAGTCTGAGCGTGCAAGTTAACTTACAACGTTGTACTCGCATTGTTTCGATGGATTGCCTGATGACTTCATGTACGGTATGGTGGGTAATCCACACCTTGGCCAGAAAGACCTGTGATCAGCCTAGCAAGGAAGCATTCATGTGTTGCCTCTCTTCAAGCCCCTTGTCTGTCTGTCAGGGTTGTACTATGTGCATTCTAGCTTGTATGAGAGTAAAATTCATGCAACAGGCCTTGCTGACATCGGTTTCAGGTCCATGCCGCCTCAGACGTTGGATTTACAACATGTACAACAACGTTTGTGTCAATGTTTCTTATTTGTGATGTATACAGTGTATCTACTTAAACATAGTCATCAAAGTATACCACAATGCATCACACAAGATGGGTGGCACTGACACTTTGACCTCACTGTCAGACTTCAGCCCCCAACCAGCAAAGCTGACGTCAATATCCAGATATACACAACCACACTTGCAGCAGAGGTGAGGCAAATGGTGCATTGTTAGCATGTCAGGAAGCTACTTTCCTGCACTGCTACATTGCTCAAGTGCAATGTTGTTCATTGATTGTTAACAAGGTACATGACAGATGCCACCACACTGGCTCAGCCAAGATCTAATAACACTTTGACTATGCTGTCAGGCTTTAGCCCCAAACCAGCAATGCTGGTCTTGAGCATTTTGTCGTCACGTGCATACCGCTTGCCATTGGGCAACTTGACTCTGCACTCATCGTCGTCGACATGCTGGTAGCCCTTGGCCTTCAAGAATGCCTCAAGAGCATCACTCAAAGATGCAGATGCAGGCAGCTTTACTAGCCAGGGGTTCATGTCTTGATGCCAGAGCTTGAACGAGTACCCTGGGTCCGCATATGCTGCATTTCCACTGCCTGCAAAATGCTCAGACCATCAGTCCACATGTTGCATAGTTTAGGCAAGCTGCGTTTGGAGCATCCTATTTTGCAGCTGCCAGCAAAAGCAAGCCTGAAAACAAAAAGTGATGCAAAGCTCACCTTTGTCAGCAGCAGCGGGGACAGGTTGCACAGCCTTGGGGACTGAAGCTGCAGCAGTTGGGACTGCAGCTGCCACAAAGGGGGCTGAAGCTGCAGCAGTTGGGACTGCAGCTGCCGCAGTGTGAGGCACTGCAGATGCACCAACAGCAGATGATCTGGTGCTGCTTTGCGCCTTTTTGCTGTGCTGGCCAGCCCCAGAGGCACCCCTGCCCTCAGTACGCACAGACACGTGCACCCCTGCAGCCTCAGCAGACCACCTGACCTCCACTGTGTCCTCTGGTGTGAGAGCCAGGGCAGCAATGGTGAGGCCGGTGTCCACCAGTGATCCATCAGCCAACAGGGCCTGGTACTGCCTGCCATCAGGGCTGGCCTTGGCCTGATGCTGCATGAACTCCTGAATGGCCGTGTCCAACCGGATGGTGTTGGGCTTCCTCACTTGCCAAGTTGTGTGACCATGCTTCAGTTGGACGCAGTGCCCAAGCTGGTTTGCATGACCTGCATTGCAGCAGCGCATGGACTATAGCACCCAATGGCTCATGGATGAACGACAATCGCTGAGAGTGTGGGTGCTTCATACTTTGAGGAGGAGTGCAAGGCAAATTGCACCTGTTGTAGAATGTGCACCGCCGGGTGTGTCACAGCATGGGGAAGCAGCGTATTCAGAAAGATCTTATAAAAACACTCCTCCAAGTGATTGCTTTTTGGACACATATAATTATAGCATGCTTCTGCATGGAACTAAAAACCCACAACTGTAAAGCTGCTGTTGCTCACCTTGGCTGACAGCATCCGCCTGCTGTGCTGGTCCAGCATCAGCATCAGCCACAGGCTGCTGGTGTGCCTGTTCCTGAACCTCCAGCACTAGGCTGCTGCCGCATTCCAGCTCAGCAAAGGACCTGCCCCAGCAGGCCCTGTCCACAGCTGTGCCCTGGTAAAACACCTGGAGGGCCTCCATGGCCAGCCCTTGCCCCTGAGCCCACCCCGCCAGAAGATCACCAAGCTTGGTGGCAGTTGGAACTGAGCCGCTGACAGGCTTGGCACCTGCCCTGGTCACGGTCAGGTGCACTGAGGGGGTGCTGTTGTCAGTGCTGTCTGCTGGCACTGCACCAGCTGTGCTGCGTTGCTCAGGTATAGATGCCTTGACAGCAGGTGCAGCTGAAACTACTGCAGCAGCAGGCAAGGCTGATGTGGCAGAGGCTCATGTGGCAGCAGCAGGCAAGGCTGATGTGGCAGCAGCAGTAGGACAGATTGGAGTGGCGGCAGCAGCAGTAGGTGAGATTGGTGCGACAGCAGCAGTTGGCGAGGCTGGGGTTGCAACTGGGGCATCACCAAACTCCACCTCCAGAACAACGGCTGTACCCCATGCAAGCTGACTGAAGCTGAGTCCCCACTGCGATCTCTCGACTGCCCTGCTCTGGTGAGCAATGCGCAGGGTGTCAAACGGCCGCCTCACAAACTCGCTGTATGCTCGCAGGAAGTCTGCCAGGATGGTGCTGACAGGGACAGGGTGTCTGTCGATAGCAACCTTCTCTGAAGACTTCAAGCTGACATATGTAGTGCCCACATCAGCATTGACCAGCTGAGCTGCACCAGCCTTGGATGCTGCTGCGTCAGACTGAGAAGCTGCTGCAGCAGCTGATGACAACAGAGGGCCCTCATCAGTGTCCAGATCAGCTAATACAGTCTCCATGCCAAAACCTGTGCGCATCTTCCGGAGGCCTGAAATGCTGATGTCTTTGCCACCATCCATCTTCTGCTTCAGCTTGCTGTCAACAGCTGAGCTCTGCTGCTGCTGCTCATGTGGCTGTGACACAGGCTGAGCTGGCACTGGAGAAGGTGGGATAATGGGGGTGAATCCCTGCGGCCAGACCCCTCGAACAAGCTGAGGGGGGGTGACAGGGTCAGGGGTGGCAGGGCTAGACCCATGTTGCTGCTGTTGATCAGACTGCAGTTGCCCAGGCTGGACAGCAGAGGCGGGGGTGAGAAGAGTGAAGCCCGGTGGCCAGAGCCCCTGAGGGGGGGCAACAGGGGTGGGGCTGGAAGGGCCAGACATCTGCGCAGACTGCTGTTGTCCAGGCTGAACAGCAGAGGCTGGGGTAAAGGAAGCAAAGCCCTGTGGCCAGAGCCCTTTAGTGGGGGTGTAAGGGCTAGAGGGGGCAAGGGGTGGCGTTGGTGTTGCAGCTGCAGTCTGAGGAACACCGCTTGAAGCACTGCTGTGTGCTGCTACTCCAGCCACAGAAGGCACACCAAAGTAGAACCCACCAACCTTGACTGGAGACTGTGCTGCAGGTGCAGACTGTGCAGCATCGACTGTCTGACCACCACTTGATGGTGCACCAGATGGTACACCAAACCAGAAGCCGCCAGACTGCACAGGGGACTGCAGTCCCTGTGAAGCGCCAGCTGTAGCAGCAGGAGTGGGCAAACCAAAGTTGATGCCATTCACTTGCACGGGGGCGTGTAGGGGCTGGATGGGGGCTGCAGGGGGCTGGGGGCTCCAAGCACTGCTCTGACCAGCCCCAGGCAGTGAGCCAGACAGTGCAGCCAAGCCAGAAACTGATGGTCCAAGTGTGACCCCCTCCATGTCAGAGTCCTGATGCAGGGGGCTTCCAGAGACATCCATGGGGTCTGCCTGGGACAGCCCTGCCCAGCTGGGGGCAGCTGTGTTCATCAAGAAGGCAGGCATGGCACCCTTGCTCAGCTGGGGGTCTGGCTGGGGGGGTATGAGGACACTGCCTGATGGAAGGGCACCCTGCATCACAGCCCCTGAAGAAGAAGGAGGCGGCCCTGTGGGTGCCTGTGGTGTAGGGCCTCCAAGGCGTGAAAAGATGGATGGGCGCTTGGGAGTCTGCATAGGTGGCGGCTGAGGGGAAGTGAGGTGTGGACTGCTGTTGGCACCCTGCAGGATACAAAACAGCAAGGAATGTCAGGTCAAGAAAAGCCTGTGGACATGCTGTAAGCTCAGATCAAAGCAGCAACATGCAAAAGCTACTCTGGCAAACTTTCAAACACATGAGGGGCATCCGAGAGAGAAAATCATGTCAGGCACAGATTGCAAGATCTTTGCATGGTACAAATGATCAGCAATGACACAATACCCCAGCAACAAAGTTGCTGTCAAGCCAAGGTCAGTTGGCGCAAGTCTAACAATGCGTGTTGACAACACTCTAAGAGGTAATGCATGTCAACAGCACCCTAGGAGACAGCTGGAACATGAAATTCCAATTCATTGCAAGCTCACCTTGTCCAGGCCTCCACCACGGTGGCCACAGCCCAGCACACCAGAAGAAGAAGCTGAGCAGTCCACCACAGCACCATCCAGCACAGCACCATCTGAGAAGCCATGGTCCTGCACCTTGGCACCCCAGTTCACCGCCTGCCCTTGGTATGCAAACTGCAGACTTGAGATTGCTAAGTTCTGGCGGGCTGCCCAGCGCTGAAGGGCAAGACCCAGCATTTCAGTCTGCAGGAAGCTGGCAGGGAGGGCTGTTTGGGCGCTGTCCCTCATGGTCAGCTGCACCAAGTGGGGCCCTTGCAGGAGCAGGACAAAGTCCAGCTGCACAGTCTGGCCACTGCCCAAGGCTGCCAGAGTCTGCTCTGCCTGTGCCAGCTGACCGTTGCAGAGGACATGGCTGGCACAGCCCTGGGGCAGGCCCAACAGGGAGGCTACACCTGCCCATACACTGAGGACAGTCATGCCAGCTGGGGCAGGAAATGACATGGTGCTACAGGTGTCATTGTCAAGCAGCAGCCTGGCAGTGAGGCTGACAGGAACTTCTGTTGGGGGTGGAGCCCCTGTGGGGGCCTGGGTGACAGCAGGGGTTGTCTCCCCAGCAGTTGGGCATGGAGGTGCAGGGCTGCTTGCCACAGGGGCAGCAGGGTGTGAGTCAGCACTGGGGCTGAACCCAGGCTGGTTGGTGTCAGCCGTGGGTGGGGTGATGGGGGTTTGATGATCAGATGAAAACGAGATTTCTTTGGCCAGGATGGGGGTGGGTGGGCTGTATGGAGGGCTGGGTGGGGACAAAGTTGTGGTGGGTTGGTGGGTGGCAGCTCCTGGGACATGCACTTGGGCAGCTTTGTTGGCAGGAATCTGACGCTTGAGCCCAGCAGAGCTACTGTGGGGTTGAGCCGGCTCCAAACCAACTGGGCTGGATGCAACCTTAGCTGCCGCGTGCTTGTCTGCATGTAAGCAAGCACCATCAGACCATTCATTGTGACACTTGCAGTTGTTAGGTGAAAGCAAACATACTGATGGTGCAAGACCTACAGTTGCAACAGGGTGTTACGCACATGGAGACAAATGAGCGTATTTTGCAGGTCAAATTTAACATGCTTTGCGATGTCGTTGTTGTGATTGCAGATATGGAACAGAGTCAGCCATTATCAAACTCACAGCTAGTAAGTAGCAAGGCCAGACAGATGAATGTACTAATGAGTGATCGAAAGACAACTGCTCCATATCATATGACATGACACTTTGGCTGCTGCTCCACGCAAAGCAACTTTTGACCCACATATTTATCAAAAAAGGCCCACTGCAAAACAATGGATCCTGACTGCATGCACAACTGCATGCACAACTGCTACTGATGGACTCAGCATGAGAGAGTATGAGCAGACATACCAACAGCAGTTTGCTTCAGAGTAGCTGCTCCTGACCGGGTTGCTGCTGCAGGGCCCTTGTGCACACTGTCCTTTGCAGCAGGGATGCTGCTCTTGGATGCCACAGTCCCTGTCTGTGCGTCAGTGCCGCCACCTGCATGTGCATTGCATGTGGCAGCGCAATGATGCGTTACCCACAGGGAAACCCAGTTCACCCCACTGTTGGGCTTTTTTGTGATAAATGCCAACAGGTGTAGATTGCTCTTCTGTTCCTTGTCTTCTTTGATGCTGCACCATGGGTTGCAAGACATGTTGCGCTGGGATGGCTTCTTTGCTAGTGTTGAAAATCGTGAATAGAGTAAGATGATTGGTAGCACGCTTACAGTACAGTTAGTGTAGCAGTGCAGTTAGTTACTTAGCAGTGTACCAGACACTCAGCAAATGTCAGATGAGCATTGTTTGCTGAAGTTGCCAGCAAATGTAAGATTGCACCCATTCAGTTGGTGACTTGCATGATGAAGAGCGTTGGTTTGACACAAGTGTTCAAAGATTGGTGGTGTTGTGGATGAGTTTGCACACACAATGTAGCAGACAGATTTAGACTTGTTGACTGTGACAAGACGCTTCACCTGCAACCAACTGCAGCCATTGCCCAACCTACAGCTACTAAGTAGCAGCAATGGTACGAATGAGTAATTAACAGTCGAATTTTTCATGTCATGCGGCGTGACGCTGTGGCTGCTGCTCCACGCAACACAGCTTTGATCCACACATTCCTGTTATGCGGGCGGCCCGCTGCACAACAATGGATCCTGACTGCATGCACAACTGCTACTGATGATTTAGGCATGAGAGAGTATGAGCAGACATACCAACAGCGGATTGCCTCAAGGTAGCTGCTCCAGACTGGGCCGCTGCTGTAGGCCCTTTGCGCACACTGTCCTTTGCAAGTGCTGCAGCAGGGATGCTGCTCTTGGATGCTGGCTTCTGTGAGGGGCCAGATGCAATCTTGCCTTTCTCAGATGACGCATTCCCTGTCCGTGCGTCAGTGCCGCCACCTGCATGTGTATTGCATGTCTCAGTGTGTAGCTGGGTCACTCACAGGGAAGCTAAATTCACCTCGCGTTTGGGCTTTTTTGTAATCAATGCCAACAGGTGTAGTTTGTTCTTCTCTTCCTTGTCTTCTTGGATGCTGCACCATGGGTTGCATCACATCTGCCCTGGGATGACTTCTTTGTCAGCATCGACAACTTTGAACAGGGTAAAGCAGTTGGTAGCACACTTACAGCACAGTGAGTGGTACACTGCTAAGTGAACCAGACACTCCGCAAATGGCAGATGAGCATTGTTTGCTGAATTTGCCAGGAAACGTAAGATTGCACCCGTTCAGTTGGTGAATTGCATGATGAAGAGCATCAACTTGACACATTTGATTACAGTTTGGTGATGTTGTGCGTGGCATCACATGTCAGCTTTTGATCCACATATTACTGCAATGCAAAAGGCCCACTGCACAACAATGGGTCCAAACTGCATGCACAAGTGCTACTGATGGACTCAGCATGAGATAGTATGAGCAGACTTACCAACAGCACTTTGCCTCAGGGCAGCTGCTCTTGACCGGGTCGCTGCTGCAGGGCCCTTGCGCACACAGTCTGTTGCAGCAGGGATGCTGCTCTTGGGTGCTGTCTTCTGTGAGAGGCCAGATGAAATCGTGCCTCTTTCAGACGACACATTCCTCTGCACTGCGCTGGAACCCACAATCCCTGTCTGTGCATTGGTGCCGCCACCTGTATGTGCATTGCATGTCTCAGTATAATGTTGCGTCATCCACAGGCAAGCCCAAACCACCTGATATTCAGGATGTATCCTACAATCAATGCCAAATGTAAATTGTTCTTTTCTTCTGTACCTTTCCTGGTTGCATGACAATTTGCCCTGGGATGACTTGCTGCACTATGGTTGCATGAACTTCTGCCCTGGAAAGGACTTGGTTGCTATTTTCAACAGGACTCAAGTCTACCCAACACTCAGCAAATCGCAGATGAGAGATGTTTGCTGTAGTTGCATGAAAATTCAAAGATTGGACTCGTCCAGTTGGTAACTTGCAGGTCAAAGCATGATGAAAAGTGTTGGCTTGGACACGATGTATTGAAGTTTTGTTGGCGTTGTGCATGCATTTGCACAAACAATATAGCACACAGATGCCAGGCTTGCTGAATGTAAGAAGACGCTTAAACTGCAAGACCACACCAAGCTCTGACCACAAGGCACTCCAGCATGAGCAAGCCAGATGCCTCCCTTAGCGGCTCAGAGCACAAACAATAATACACACAAAAAGCAGCTTTGGCGCAGCGCATGCAGCAGAAATGCATTGAACCTGCAGCCTTGGCCTCTGTTGCCGCTCGCCTCATAGACTGAGTTGGACGAGGCTTTCTGCGGCCGTCATAGGGCTTCTTGTCCTCAGGATGAGTTGGACTTGTGAAGCGGGTACCAGGTGGAACAGTGTCATCAGGAGCAGTGTAGGCAGTGACACTGTAGACTGTAGCAGAGTCTGCAAGCAAAACATTGCTTAGCAAAGAAAGCTGTCAGAAACTGCTTCAGGAGGTGAAATTGCAATTCACCATCATGGTAGACAACCTTGGGAAGCGAGGCTAGAAATGCAGTAGCAAGGCATTTGTGATGCCGTGCAATCAGCTTGCCCTGTATCTGTGCACTGTAGACGTAAATGTGATTGACCACATTGTGCTGCAACTGATGGCCAAAACTGCAGCAAGCTTACACGCGAGTTGCTCTGGCAGAGACTGCAGATTTGTTGCCATGCAGCTTCATCACTAAGCACGTTGCAAAACACAGACAATCGTGAACAGCTCACCTGTGTCACCAGTCTGTGAGGCAAAGCCTGGGTCATCAGCCGCATCTGGCATGTCTGTGTCATTATTCAACCAATCTTTGGCAGGCATGCAGAGGCCTGAAGTTGCCTCCTCTTGTGCCTCATGTGAATCATGAGAAATCCCACGACTACCTAGCAAATCTGTGGGTTCTATGTGGAGTGCTGTGGGGTCATATATCAGCATCTCCCAGTCTATGGTGGGCAGACAAAACTTGATCCATAAGCTGCATTGACACGTCAGCAGTCAAGGTCACAGATGCAAGGGGTGTAGATTTCAACCCAGATGACCGCAATTCAGCAAGCTAGGCTTTCTGTCCATGCTTACCTCGAAAACAGACTTAAGCCGCACCAGAACAGGACAAAGTCCCAGCTCAGCCCAGGGAAGACATTCAGGCCAAATGAAGATAGCGTCAGATTCCCACACAGGCGCGAAGCGACAGGCCAAGCCAATAAGAACCCTGTGATATGCACATAAGCCTCAGGACAGTCCTGCTGCACTGGCGCGGACGATGCTGCGAAACAACATCTGACTTTCGTATCAGTTGATGCAACGGTCTCGAACATTACCGCAGCAGCCAAAATAGCTTTCAAGAAGGGCATCAGGAGCCCCGTCCAAGTACCAGTTTCGGACCCTCTCAGTATACAATGCTAGGCCAGTGAACACGATAAAACTGCCAAACGAAACGGTCATGGATAAGAGAGCCAGAAAAACAGTCCAACTCCACAACAGCATGACACCTAACATCTGTTCCCAGGGTTGAGGCTTCAACATGGTGAAGCAAAGGCACGGTACAGAGAATATCGGACGATGTAGCAACTGCACAGGTGGCCGGCAGCAATCTACCCCATGGCCGCTGAGCCTGGTACGTACACACAAAACGACCCGTGCATTCAATAGGAGCGCAACCGGGCCTGCTACAGTAGCAGTGTCTTCTCTGCCATGTACAACTGCGTTTGCAAGTCAAACTTCAATGTACACATGACTGGGTATTTTACTTTTGGATGTGAGTAGTGATGGACAATTATACACTTCCTTCCAATGCAGTCCATGTTCAGGAAGCGTCGGGTCAGCCTCGAGCGCGACCAGTACAACACTCGAGTCCAGTGGGCTACGCTTTGATGTGATAGTGACACCACACTCAGTCTGTGCCGATCTGATGTGCAAATTGCACCGATGTTGCCAGATCCTGAGAACGGCACGCTCAGGCGCCGGGCTTTAGCTCAGCAGGCATCGAACCAACGTGTGCATTGAACTGTTCACCGTCGAAGTCGCTTGCTGCCATGGCACGCACAAGCGACCAAATTTGGAAGGTGTTGTCCGGCGCACCTGTAACACCACCACCTGCAAGGCCGGAAGGCCTCATGGTATTCAAGCCGGATCAGGCATGGGTGCGTCGGAGCACAGATGTCACACTGCCCGCCCTGAGCAGCAAGCCACATTACACTACCCGCTTGTCTGGGTCCTCAAGCAGTGACAAGCTCACGACTGATGCCACAAGGGACGTGCACGGGAGCGGGCCTCGCCAGCCGCAGGTAACATCAAATGTCATTCAATCAGTCGGTTGGCATTGAATGTTGAAACTCACTTTGACATTTCGGTTAACCTTTGGTCTTACGCTGTAAGTAAGCACCTGCAGAGGTGTTGATGAAGTATTAATGCTTGAGCTTTACTGAGCTGTTTGCTTCCCACTTTAAGACAGTGAGATTTGACTTTCACGTTTGCATGTCTCAAAGGCAGCACAGTACCAGCTTGCTGATGGGGTTGGCTTCCAAACCCTGAATCAGCGCCGTGCAAGGTACACTGTATACACTGCCTGGTACAGCTGGATTCCTCTTGTGTCATACTAGGGCAGCAATAATCATTGCTGTGACTGCCCATTCAGAATGCCATTGGTGACAACCAGGCAGGCCTGCGCAGAAACTGGCTTTTCAGTCATGCACAACATCCCTAACACAATGTCACAAGGCCACTCTTTGCCCACACTTGCAGTTTGCTGTCAGAGGAAAACGTCTCAGGACTCGTACCTGTAGTAGAGCAGCTGCAGCAAGCCTTCTCAAGTCATCAAGAAAAGCAAAAGTCATTCCAGGTGAGGTCACCCATTTGCAAGCAGCTTGTAAAACGCTTGTGTACTTGCAAACAGCTTTATCATGAGGCATCAAGTTTGTTGAAACACAAAGGTACACCTAAACCATTGTTTAACTTGGTACGTGGCAGCAGAACTCGTTGTCGTGGTCCCTGTGCAGCAATTGTGAGCATCACTTCTGTCACAGAAGTTCTGTGCAAGCCCCTGTCATGTCATGCAGTGAAATTTGCCTTACATGATGTCACTTGACAAGGTGTATTCACAACAAATTTCAATGTCAGGCGATTTGACAAGATGCAGTACAAAGTGCCAACGCAGGCCATGTTGTCAGCTTGTCAGCTTGTTTTCAGGCAGCACTGGTGGCTGAATTGCTAGCGCTGGGCAATCAAGTGGACACCATGCAGACGCAGCAGCAACTCAGGCTTGTTGACACCTCCCACACATCTTCCTCCCCGCCAGCCTGGCTGTCTCTGACCCCCAAAATTCAACAGGCTCAAGAGGAAGTACAGGCAAGTTCTGGCAGCGTGTTACCAGTTGCTCTGTCATCGTGATCTATAGGCAATGCAAAGGCCGCCAGCATACCTGCATGAGATGTTAAGTTGTGGGCCGGAACATATTGCATATCTGTCTGGTTTGCAGCTTATTCCAGCGTCAGTTCTGTAAACTGGATGTGCAAGCAAGCGTGTAGAACATCACAGTCTGTAACCGAATCTGTGTTGCCAAATTGAGCCATGTAACACTACACAGGCTACATTAGGCCTCTTGACAGACATCAATTTTGTGTTTATACTGAGCAAGGTGAGATGGGCAACTTCACAAAGCCTGTCACAGTTGGCCATCATGCATGATGCCTTTGCATGATAATGCAGAACACCGTGCATGAATTCCTTTCAACTTCTCTGGAGTCTAGTGATCATATGGCATGCAGGCAGTGAAATGTGATGTGGCCAACCTTGAGCAGCTGTTGTCAAGGCTGACTCAGCGCATGGAGGCGCATGACCAACAAAATCTGGAAAGAAGTCAACAGTTGGCAGACCTGACTCAAAAGCAATGGACAGAGTGCAGGTCAGCTTGGTCATTTTGTATATGGCAATTGAGGTGAAGTGTACAGTCATGATGATTGTAGCAGGCAGCACTGAGAGTGATTTGGAGTGCAGATGCACACTGTTATTCACAGATGAGTGTACAGTGAGCTGTCACGTTCTCATGGGCCAGAACAGTGCCCAATAGTTGCATTGATGTCTAAGTACAGGCAGTGTCGATTTAAGAAAGCTGTTGCCACTCGACTGCAAGAGAACTTGCTTGAGCAAACAAGCTATAGCAGACAAAGCAAAGAAAGCATGCAGCACAGTCAAAAGCTGTTCCACATTCTGACCACTCTTCTGGCAATTTTGACCAGCAGCTCAAAGACCACGTGCTCCTGGTATGTAGGAGGGATGTTGTTGTAGAGGCCAAGCTGCTACAGAAGTTGCAGCAGGCACAGAAGAGTGGCATGGACCAACAGCTGGCCCTGCTGGAAAGCGCACTAGTGCAGAGCTTGGACTCCAGCCTAGCGTCTCAGTCAGGCCTGGCTCACCGAGTCACCTCAGGCTTGCAGGACCTCAGCCAAAGCATCAAGCAAGACAAAGCCAATCAGGTGGGTTTGAGGCCGCGTCTTCCTGTGATTTGCTGACCTGCCTGTGCTGGGTTAAGGTCAAGGTAAGACAGAGATGTAGGGCATAGCAACAGCTAGGTGTTCTACAGGTGCCCAACAGAGGCTGTTTGCAGATTGTGCTGAGGACGTCAGACAGCATTGCCCATATCAGCTGTTACACATCACCACTCAACTTCTCACCACTGCTTGAATAGCAAGTCAGTCTTCCACCCTGCGTGTCATGAAGTGGGTTCATTTGTTATATATAGAATACAGACATTGCCAGTGCACTCTGAGTGGTATTGCAGGCAGCGTGGGAGCAGGCAATGGTGCAGGATGTACTGGGAGGCATGGCAGCCCTGCGCTTCTTCTGCCACGACCTTGAGCAATCCCAGCAGCAGGGCCTCGCCCACCTGCATTCCCTGCATCAGTCTGACGCTCAGGTGGTCTTTCTCCCATCCATATATATATATATATGAAGAAATATTATTAGTGACTGAAGCTAGCATAGTAAGGTAGCTCACAAAGCACAAAAGATGTATACCCTCAGACATATGTGAAATGAAACACAGATGTACTCCAGACCTGAGTGATGTGACCACTGCAAGCATCAACCGTAGTAATGCTGAGCAACATGATCGCCCATCAACTGGTGACTTTGACTTTCTGCTGACTGACGTCAGTCATGACTTAGTCACAGTTAGTCATGACTTATCTAGTGGCTGCCAGCCATCCAATTTATCTTTTGTGATGCGATCTGAGATTGCTTGAGTCCTCACATTGTTGTTCTAGACTGCAGGCTGAGCTCCATGTTGCCTGTTGTAATATGGTCTTTGCAAACTGCAGGCTCAAGGCGACATGCAGACACAGCAGAATCTGGCACTGACACTTAGACTCCAGAGTCTGCAGACACAGCTGCAAGCCGTGCAGAGTCACAGCAGCAGCAGTCAGTCATTGGCAGAGGAGCAGCAAGGGGTGTTGTTGGCTGCTCAGCGCAAGCTGTACACACAGCAGAGCAGGCTGATTGACAGTGTGGAGCTGCTGAGGCGTGAGGTGGAATCAGTAGCTGTAGAGCAAACCTTGCAGGTGAGACGAGTTCTGTGCTTTGGAGCACTCTTGCCTGAACCTGACCTAGCTGCTGCAGTGTCAGTCTTCTGATTCCTCAGCTGACCCAAAAGTGAAAGCAGACCTTGCATGTGTAGCACAGCAAGGTGAAAGTTGCAAATGAGTGCATGCACGCAGGTGGTCTCATCTTCATGACCTAACCAACATAATATCGCACCATGCATTTAGTCACCCTAAACCCTTGCATTGTTAAGTAGCGATGTACGCGTCGCAGCAGTGAGCTGACTGGTGACACGTGCTGTGCAGAGCAGTAAAGCAGATGCTGAAATGACCCAACAGTCCCAAGCAGCTGCAAACGCTGACAGAGAAGCTTTGCAGTCCCTGCAGACGCACCTCTCGTCCTTGCAAGCAGCACAATCAGCTGCAGAGTCACACCTTGCTTCTGCTGTGTCAAGCTTCTTTGCTGCCTCAGAAGCCCAACAGGCCAGTTGCTTGGCAGCCATGCAGGAGCAGCTCGCTGCATCTGGTGCTGCAGCTGATCTACAGACTGAAAAGCTGGCACAGCAGCTGAGCAGCTTGAGCAAGCAGATATAGGAGGAACAGGCTTAGCAGCTGACACCACTGCAAGCTTGTGTGCAGCAGGTGCCGCAGCAGCTGCTGGCATTACAGGATCAGCTGCAAGAGCAGCAGGCGCAGCAGATGGCTGGCTTACGTAATGACCTGCGTGAGGAGCAGCTGCAGCAGCAGTTGCAGCACCGCTCAGCAGCCTCAGATCTTGCTGCTGAGGTGGATGACCTGAAGCTGGCTTTGCTGGCAATGCAGCAGAAACAGCAGCAGCAGGACTCTCAATCCAGCTCAGCAAGTGCTGAAGTCAGTGCACAGCATGCTGCCGAAGTGACCAGTCTGAAACAGGAAGTGAAGCAGCTGCACCAGCATCTTCTGCAGCAGCAGCAAGAATCAGATGTAAAGGTCGCTACAGCTGCTGACCAAGTCATGACTGTAAGGCAGGATCTGCAGCAGTTGCAGGAGCAGCTGAGGCTTCAGGCAGATGCACATGCAGCTTCCGTCACCAAGTCTGATAGCAACCTGCAGCAGCTCAGAGACTCGCTCTCAGCTGAGTTCAGTCAGCGCCTTGAAGCTGCGACAGCTGCTCAAGCCAGGGAAACCAAAGTGCAGATGGCTGACATGCAGCAGGCAGCTACTGCTGGCCTGAGTGACAGCTTGACAAGACAGCTGGATGCTAAGTTGACTGCATCATTGGAAAAGGAGCTTGACATTCAGCTTCCTGCTAAGCTAGCAGCTGCAACCAAGAAGCAGCATGAGGAGCAACAGGTGTCTCTGCAGTCTCCCAAAAGTGCTTGTCAAAGCTGTATGGCATTGCAGTCCCAAAACAGCATTCACAGCAGCCATGTTAGTGAGTGTATGCCAGTCGGTGTCAGTTGCAGTGTCTGTGTATGAGCTTGCTCTCCCTAGTCATTGCAGCCAGAATGCAGCATCAGAACTGACCTTGTCGCCATCGCATTTTGTGCATGAGCATGCTCATGCTGTGGCCACTCCTTGCAGGGCTCAACCATGTTCATGAGGGACAATGCTGGCACTAGACTTTGATGGCATTCTGCTTTGAGCTGAATGCACAATGTTGGTGCACGACTCCTGGTCATTTGCCACTTGTGCGTCAAGGTAAACGACTCCTGTAGGTCGCCCACTGACCAGCAAGCTGTTAGGTTGCTGATGCAGCCATCCTGGTGACACCACTTCACCTGGTGCACACAGCCAGCATGACGCCACCACTATACAGACTGCGCATTGACTGTTTGGCTTGTCTTGTATTGCAGGCTTGGGTAGCCAGTCAGTTCAGTGGGTTCAAAGTGCAGCTGGGCGACATCCTGTCCAGTCAGCTGGCAGATGCTCTGGCTACAGAGCGCACCAAGACTGACACTGACATTGCTCAGGTAGGCAACACATGCGTTGTCTTGTCCTTCACATCAGGCTTCCCATCAAGAAGGCTTCACATCAAGAAGGCTTCACATCAATGTCAATTGAGATGCACGCCAACTGCCACAGAATATGCAGATGTGGGAGCTTGGAGTCTCTCTTGCAGTGCAAGTTTGTGATGCAGTGGTACCCATTCAGGCAGGTTTCATTCAGGCTCACAGCAGAGTGATGACTGGTGCCTTAGCCTCAGCAGGACTTGCTGGCAAGCATCGGGGTATGCCTTGTACAATAGGCCTATCATGACTAAATGTAACAGTGACCGGTGCAGGTGAGGCGACAGCTGTTGGATGATGCTGACAATGCCAGGTCTGTCACTCTCGCTGAGTCACAGCAGCTGCTGAGTCAGATGACAGCTCAGAAGGAGATTTTGAGGGCTGAGACAACTGAGCGCATTGCCTCGGCACTCCAGGAGCACAACTCAGATGTTGCTCACCAGGTCAGTGTGCTTGATCAGTGGTCGTACACTTGCACCCCAGGCAAGCCTGTTTTGGCTTGTATTGCTGTGCTGACTACAGCTTAAGCATGTAGACTCTGAGTTCATGTCTGGGTGCCATCTGTTATGGCTGCCGTCATTGCCCAAGTGTGCATGCAATTGCGTACTTACCTGGGTCTCACAAAGAGTGTTGCCGCACAAAGACAACAAGACAATGGTCCCACCAGTCTTGTTGATCGCCTGTCATGACACAGACCAAAAGCAAGGGAATTGTGGGGATCACTCATTGACACACCAGCAGCTTTTCTGCTGTACAGGTTGGCCTGCTGGGACAACAAATTGATGCAGCAATGATTGCAAAGCAGGACCAGCTAGCAGCTGCCATCACACAGCTCAAGGATACACTACACAGCGAGGTTGAAGAGCGGCTACAAGGCTTATCAGACTCGCTGACACTGACAATGACCTCAAATGCTGACGCGCTCAAAGCTCACTTTGAGAGCGAACTGCTGAGTCTGAGATCAGCTGTGAGTGAGCTGGAGAGCAGGGCAGGGCATGCTGGGGGTGAGCCTAGCAGCGCAGCACAGCCAAAGGCCTGGGCAGCCAACATGGACACTTTAGTGAACCATGTGAGTACCTGCTGAGTCCAATGTGCGTCATATGCAGCCAAAACGCCTGATCTAGCCTGAATTGTGTGTCCTTCATGGCACTGATCCGTTTCAGAGCTGCTGCCTATTCTGCCTATAAGTGGGCAAGTCAGGTCTTGCAGGTCACATCAATACTCGAATCACTGTTGTGCGTTTCATTGCCACTAAATGGCAAGGGGTAAACATGTTTGTCCATTGTGAGGACATGTTTTGCTGCAACTTAGGTCAATGCTGCTCTGGAGAGCGTGCACAGCCAGGTAGCAGGTGCACTGAGGCAGAATTTTGGCAATCTGACTGGCAAGCTCGAGGGCACCAAAGCAGCCCTTCGTGGAGAAATAGAGCGAGTCAACTCCATTCTATTAAGAAATCAGCTACAATAAATGTAGCTGATGTGACAGAAGCAGCAATGTAAACTTGATGTGCTGTCAGGCTGCTCAGGGCAGACAAATCCAATCAGTGTTATACCTATAATAGTGCAAATGCAACAAGTAGCATTTCTACAGTCATATTGATATGCGGGCAGACTGTGCGCAACATTGCTCATGCAGCTTCATGCTTGAGCTTTTGGATGATTACACACACGTACCTTGAAAGAAATGCAAGTTTGATGAAATAACGATTGCTCCTGCTGAAAGCAGCGTCACTTTTGCTTTGACATTTCTGATGCACCACTCTATATGTGTGGTATAGACTGTTTGTCAAGCTAAAAAAGGCAAGTTGACAAAGCAGCCGCAACACAAATTGCATGCTACTGGCATGACAATCAAAGCAAACAGCTGCTGCAATTCAAGCGTGCTCCAGAAGGCTTCCATCACAGCACTCATCCTCATATTTTGCTGTTTGACCCCATGACTATCTGAGTTGTATTGCTTACAACTCAGCATGGTCAACATGGGTCTTGACTCCAGGGCTGACACGCCCAGGGGCAGCAACAGTCACATGGCTCAAGTTTGCAAAGTTGGGAGCTCCCAGGGGAGAGGGCTTCAGTCCACGAGTGTCAGCTGTAGCATCAGCCTTGACACCAGCCAGAGACTGGGTGAGGTCCAGCTCACCAGTGACGTTCTTGGGGCCGTCAGCAGTGATAGGGGGGAGGATGTCACCGAACTCAGCCACAGTCATCTGCAGTAAACAAAGCTGTTGTTCGAGTCCAAACAGCTGTAAGCTAGGGGTTTGTACATGGCACCTTTGCTCTGCTGAGAGTGGCAATGTTACCTCCCATCTGAAATTGATGGGGCTGAACTTCTACCAGGCTAAATTCTACCAGGTAACAATCACAAGCAAGCCCAGAATGCCATTAAATTAAATTTGCCATATACAAAGCCCAAGAAACCTTGACACAATTCTAAACATTGATCTGCATGGTGAAAGGGATGTGGATACCTGAGGTGCCTTCTTGGGCCAGATAGGGAAGTTCTCAGTGCCAGAGGCCAGCTCATCAAAGCCCTTTGGGGTGTTGATCTTGCCCAGAATGCCCTCAGGGAAGAAGGTTCCCTTGCCGCTCTGGTCACCCAGGAAGATGATGTTCAAAGCCTGCACCGGTTGTGTTGTCACTTAGCGCCTGATTGGCACAGCTACTCAAAACCCACAATGCACTCTTGACATCCACAGTGCACTCAAACAGCATTAACCTGTCACGCTGAAGGGTCCATACAAATGCTGGACATGCTTGCAAAGAAACCAAGTGCAACCTGTCAAAACAGCAGAGGTGCAACGGTATGATAACCCCCACATTTTGCACCTTGCTGTGAAATTGCAAGCACAGATTGCACGATTCTTTATGCACAGGCAACGCTTTAAAACACCAGTGCATGGCAGCACGCAATAACACATATACAGGCGTCATGATAACGGTTACCTGAGCAGGTGTCCTGGCAAAGGTGAGGCCACGGATGTCTGTAGGGATGAAGTTGGCGTAGTCATGGGGCACAGCAATGGTGCGAGAGTCACTGTTGACAATACCCTGGTCATCAAACTGCGCAGGACAACAAAACACAGCTATAAGCTTTGCGCCTGACCATTGCTGCAGAGCATGTGCAACATCCAAAAAGCAAGAGCCAGCAGCTTGATTATGGATTTCACCAGATTGCAGGCAGCCAACTCAGCCGTATGCGACTCAACACACCTGAGGGCCGTCAAGGGAGTCACGCATGGCAGAGATGCGAGCAAAGACTTGCTGAGCGGTCTCGCCAAAGGGCTCAACGATCTTGTCCTTGAGGTCAAACAGCATGACACGCTCCAGGGTGGCCTGAGCAGTGGCGCTGGTGGCCAGACCAGCAATGGCCTGAGACAGCACTGGGTTGCCCACAATACCAGCCAGACCCTGCAAGTAGCAAACACACAGGTCAAGAAACAACCACATCAAGCGAGCTACTGACGCCAGCAACATACATGCTTGCAGAGATGTTCAAATCAGATTTACACGCAGATAATCCAAAGATACATGGCCGCATGTCACACACACTGTACATCAACTCTTCCTGATGAGCTTTGTGTTTGAATGTGAACAGCACATCTCAGTACCATTGTGAGCCATTGCAATGTGAAGCATTGCATCAAGAGCAGTGTCAGGGACAAGGACGGACCTTGTTGCCAGTGGCACCAAGCTCCTCCAGGGACAGCACAGACAGGATGAAGTTCTGGTCATTCAAGAAAGGGTCTGCAACCAAAACACACAGTCAGCACACAAGCGTGCAAGAATACTGGCCTTGACATACACCCTTTTGCAGTAGCACGCTGCAAAGTCTATAGACTGATGCCAGCTTGACCAGTCAACGCATTGGGGGGGAGGGGCTTACCAAAAGGCTTGCCAAACTTGTCAGCAACAGTTGTTCCCTTGGGCAGACCGTAGGCATAGGCCATCCAGGCGTTGAAGCCAGCATCAAAGTCAATGACTGGGCAAGGGTTGGCGCTGCCAGAATGCCTGGTCATCAGTGCATGACCCTGCAGACGTCAGCTCAGACTCAGTGACTTCCACACATTGACTCAGTGACTTCCACACATTGAAGTCTGTTACTAATGCACCTGCAATGAGACTGATGCACCTGCAATGAGTCTGCATTGCAATCGTTTGTGGTGATACCAGCAGGAAGACACTCAACAGACCAGGTTGCACACCCACTAATGCAAGCAAACATATACTGCTTTACAAACTAGGATACTTTACAAACTGACATGATTCACAGACATAAGGTATGGAAGTCAAGCTGACCTGCTCGTTCAGGGCAACCTCCTGCATCATGGACAGGTACTTCTCACTCAAAGGTGCCTTACGGGCTCCAATGGGAGTGGGTCCTCCCAACTGCAGGTTGTCAATGAATCCATGACTGCAACACAGCAAAACCCTGTCAGCATGGTGACAATGTAGTGAACTGGAAAATGGTCGTGGTGGCACAACAGGCAGAAGCAGATGCAGCTGAGGATCGATTTTTTGCTGTCTTACCCAAAGGTACCCCAGGTGTCAAACTGACCCTCTAGGCACCTGCAGTCAAAAGCAGCAGATAGTCAGCAGCCAAAACTTCCAGCACAAATCAAAGAGTGCACAAGCAAATGTGCTAAAAGTCATCAGATAAAAGGACTTACTCAACATTGGTCAAAAAGTGGATGATGTCCATGTCGGTCAAGTCTTTCTTGAAGGCAATAGCAGCTGCACAAACATAATACTCAGTCACACTGCTGTGGTTGGCCCAGGTCGTGATTGCAACAGTCTACTTCATTCAGACTTCTGACTACGTTCAGATGACTTGCAAAACCTACCTCTCACTTCAGTCGTCTGCGTGTTGAGCAGGCTGAAGTTGTAAGGACCGCCGGGATCGGTGGTCAACAAGTTTCCTGCAAACAAGGGCATAAATTAGCATGCTCGGCCAGAACTACCAGCTCAGAAAGGCAGACGATAGTAAATTAGGCATCAGTACACATGTGAGCGTGTCCTACCTGAGGGCAGCACGCCCTGACCTGGCGCGAAAGGCTGGGCCATCGCGGATGTAAGTCCCAGCGCAAGCAGTGCAATCATGAGTCCGGCCTGCAGAACATTCTCACTGCGTCAAGAGCCGACAGTGCAGGGCAACGTGGAGACTGGTCCCAAGTCGACAAGAGTTCCGGAACGAAAGAGTCTAGAAACTGATCTTACGTTAGCCATGTTGCTTGGAAAGCTGACACCCAACGTCTGCACTCTGAGAGTATACACTGTGAAAGCAGTTGGCTGTCGCTGGCGCAATCGAATCAAGGTCGATGATCTACGTTGTGTATAGCAGAGGTGCCTGCAGCATTCACCACACAGATGATGAGAATGCAATGAGGCGAGCCACGGTAATAAATGGCATCACGGAACTTAGCGTCACGCGACACGCAAACGGAACCCAGCGTCACGCACACGGAGTGCGGCAACCAATGTGCAGCATGTCAGACCAGCCGAGCACAGAAGCAAGTTTCAGGCACTGGCATGAGGCACCGGTGCAAGGTCCTCTTCATGTGTAGAGAGCTGCACGTTGCAGGTCACGCGTCGTGCGACTCTTATTTTTCCCACCTTGTCACAACCCCGACACAACTTTGTCTACCCAGGCTGCTTTGCAAATCCTGCTGTATAGCATTAGGCGTGTTAACTGTAATGTAGAGTAGCAGGCTCAAGCTGTAGAGCAGGTGCAATTCTGCTGAACTCAAGATCGTTTGTAATAAAATATATAAAATTTCTCTCAGCAGCGCAAAAGTAGTCTGAAAGCAGGCTTGCGGCTGCCATGCTTTGTTTTGCTAGCCTGGAAGCCACCTTCGTCCCCAGCGCATCTGAATATACTCAGTGGGTACAACTCACTGACTGTGGAAGTTTGCTGGACTAGCGATCCATTTTTTTCTGGTCCTGCAGAGGCAGGTGAACTGCCCACTGCGACAAACAGCTGCTTGACAACAGCATCAGCATTCTGGGGTGCCGAGCGTGCTGGTCAGAACAAGGCAAAGGTGCAGGTCGTGTCCTTCTGCAGCGCTTACAACGATCAGTTGAGGGCATCCTTTCATGCATGACGGCACACCACCAGCCTTTGTGGAAAGCATGTGCTATGTGCACACAAGCTGCATCACCAACATACAGTTGTATGCTGATGAGTCAACTCTCGTGCTGTTCTGCGGGGGGGGGGGTGAAGCTTGAGCATAAGGCGGATGCAGTTTGAGGCCCTAAGCAAGGCTGGAGTATCATTGCCCTAGACTAGCATCTGCTTCCTGTTGCTGCCAGATTCCAGCGTTTGTTGCTGCATTGTTGAATACAATTCTGCAAATTCAGGAATGCAACTTTGCCGGCACTTTGCAGATGACTTGGCTAAAAGTTAGCCACAGTCGGCAAACTGACGGCTAAGGATGGGTATGGTTGATTGCTAACATGATGTTGCCAGCAACTGAGTGCAATAGTAAGAAGTTTACTGTACTGCAGCTTCTTGTTGTGAGTGCATGATTCTCTCTGGAACATACTTGCCCATCATGAGCGAAAATCCTTCTGAAGTGCACACCAGCAGACTCCAAGGGCACATAAAGTGTGTCATCAGTTTGCAAACATGGGGGCATCTAAAGTGACACCACACTGCTGCTTGGTAGCAACAACGTGTTTGCTGCATGGTAGCAATGGCCCTTCAAACACAGAAGGTACTTTGAGTAGAGGCAACAGAGAGAGGGTGTTGCAATGCAGAGTTGCATCCATATCGGCTTGTCTAGAGGACTCTAACGTCAAGGTCTGGCTGCAATGCCCTCTTTCCTTGTTAATGCTAGTTGTATGCACAGCCATTCCCAGATTGCAGCTGGTGACAAGTGGAGTAGATCATGAAGCAGTTGCTTCCATTGTGTGCACAACAACCTCCACCGCTGAGCGCATGATTGCACCATGTTGGGCAGCTGACTGCTTCAGGACTTTGACCACCAGGGTATGATGAACAAATTTAGTCAGGGCAAAGTGCTTCATGCCATATGCATCAAGACTGCTTTATCATCATCACAACATACGGTGTATGACAGAGTGTATCTGAGCAAGACAGTGCACAAGGGACAAAGCGATGAAATTCGTCACAAGCCGAGTCCCTCCCGCAGAACCTCAACCTTGCATATCTGTCTAGACAACATACCAACCCTCAGTACAACTAGTTGTTCCTGGCTGTGCAGCTGCGTGCTATGCACGGGCTGCGATCAGTGGCACCCAAGTCACGTATAGATTTTGCCGGTGTGTTCAAGATCGTGAAAACACAGTCTTTAGTCCTAGTGGCGACCCAGGTGTCTCCCCCTTTCCCCAACGCGAGCCTTGCTGAGTCTTCTTGATCAGCTGCTTCTGCGATGACGTGCAACACGTCACGTACATATGCATGCAACTGTGCGTGATACTTTGTGTGTGTGGGATCTGGTTGCGGGGCTTTCAAAACGCTCAGCACGAACCGCGCGTTTCTACGCGTCTGGGTATTTAGTAAACTTTTTTGTCGAACGTGTATCTACGCGTCAGGTCATGTAGTAAACCTTTCGTTCAAACGGCAACTGATCAGTTCGAGCTCATCGTATCATGTGGGCCTCATGCCACTGCCCAAGGCCCATGATGGCAGTAAAATGTGACACACAGGAGGGCGGTGGAGTTTGAGGGCTTCCTCAGACTCCACCGCCCTCCTGTGTGTCCTCAAAGCAAGTCTGGGCTGAAACATCGTATGGCAGGTAGAACATCGTCTGAAGCTCCGTTTGTGTTGTTCAAGACGGGTGCGGGCAGACAAACCGCCCAGGGGCTTTTGTCTTAACAACGCAGTTGCTGACTTCATTGTGTACGACTTCGCGGCTGTCGTACACTTCGTTCAACTTCACGTGCATAAGACCGGAACTTACCACTTAAAAGCCGTGGATCCTGGACACCTGAAGACGTTATTAAGCTCTGGTAGACGTCAGCTGTTGTCACGGTGAGAGTAGCACCGTCTGGCAACTGCAAGATACGACTGTCTGTTCTAAGCATGTCAAGGCATTGCCGCAACTCATGACCGTCAGCCTTGTTGAAGTCATGTTCCAATACATGGGTCGGTCACAGTCCATTCGCATTGTCTTGCTACGAGTGCATCGTACCATTTCTGTCTGTTCTTTTGAAAGCTTTCAGTGCTTCCCAAGAACCCAACGGACAATAGATCTTGCCGTGTTCGTAAAGAGCACTTCAGCTGATATTTGGCGCCCTCAAGTCTTACACGGCATGATCTGAAGTTGCCTTTTTGGGTTTGGCAGGTGCTTAAGTGGCAGAGTAGGGGGTCCGCCTGCACTTGTGAAAACGACCAGCTGCAGCATCGGCACTGTGGCAACATCGAAGTCTGCTGGTCCGCCTGTGGCAGATCCAGCGCTAACACCACCCCAAGAGTAGCATTGCTTTCTAGCAAACCCCCGTGGCATTGAGTTTTGTCTACAAAGACTCGGCTTCCCTGTCTGCCCAGGCACGAAGCAGTAGCTACTACTGCAGTCGGTAGCGCAGCTCGCGCTGAGTTGCCTGCAATATTGCTGCACCGTCTCAGGTAGTCGGCTGTGACCTGGCAGCGACCGTCCGCACACCCCACAGCCCCAATCGCTTCGCCGGCCCGATTGATCAGTCAGTGCCAAACTGTCCTTCGCCTTAGCAGCTTGAAATGCGGGTTGCTGAAGCCCCAGCCATTGCCACCCCTGCACATTACATTTCCGCTCTTGCCCTGGTTTTGTCACCACCATCAGGCCTACGGCAAACCTGGCGATCGACACAACATCTCAACTCCTGTTAGCTAAGGCCATGCAGGGTAAGCAACCTGCAGACATGATACAGCACCACCTTCAGCTGCCAACAGACCCATCTAATATTGGGCCCTTTGATCCCACCAGCTGCCGGACTCTGTACATTGGGAATCTTCACCCATATGTAGCAGAGACTCAGCTGCAAGACCTGTTGACCTCAATGGGGTCTGTTTCAGAAGTCAAAGTCATCAAGGACAAGGCTACAGGCATGAGCGCAGGATATGGTTTTGTCAAGTTCCTAGACCATGCGTAAGCGCTGCAGCTGTTTGCGCATGAGTACTTGCCTGCACCATCGTCCCTGCTCAGAGCTTTCCTTCTGCACAGCATACCGGGTGCAAGCTGCAATGACACTGCATGGTGTTTTGCATTGCTGTTTGACTAAGCTCAATGACATTCACCATTGCTATGAGATATTTACATGTTTACACCAGCACCAAATCTGGGGCTGTCTCTGCAGGTCTGCAGAGGTGGCTATGCATGGCTTGAATGGTAGACTCATCTTTGGACAGGAGGTAAGCAGCAGCCCTTATCTCATGAACATATAAAGTGGTCAGCTTCACTGTTGGCTGCTTCCTTGACAGACCTGCTGACTCAGCTGCTGTATTTTGAAACACCTGACACTTTGCAGACTTTAGCATCACAGACTTTAAGAAAGGGCACTTGCCAGTCACAGTGTGTGTGCTACACTGTGTTATTCTCTGAAGGCTTTCAGTGACGCAATATGCATGTTGTATGATGCAGGTGCGTGTCAACTGGGCTTTCCAAAAGGACCAGCGAGAGGACACGTCACAGCACTGTCACATTTTTGTGGGGGACCTGAGCAACGAAGTCAATGACCGAGCGCTATTTGAAGCCTTTGAGCATTGTGGCAACTGCTCAGATGCAAGGGTCATGTGGGATCATGCTACTGGCAGGTGTGTGAAACTACTGTCTTGCATACCTGTATGCACTAATTCTTTGAGTGTCTGCTTGCATGACTGTCAGCACACCCTGACTCAAGACAGCACTTGGCCAAAGTATGATTTTGCATGTTCTGACCATACAGAAAGGACAAGTCTCATGCTCACTGATACTTTTGCAGCATTGCTACAGCTTGACTTGCTCATGTGCAATATGACTTGCTTCCATGCTTTCGTGAAGGTGCATGTTGTAATGGTTGCAGTCAAAAGCATAATGAACCCAGCCTGCAAGAAGGAAAATGCTTGTAAAAGCAAAGACGGTTATGGGTTTAGAGTCTAGAACATGGTATAGGTTTACGGTCTTAAAAAGGGTAGTTGCCTGCAGGAGCAAGGGGTATGGGTTTGTGTCCTTCAGAACACAGGAGGCCGCTGAAAATGGCATTGCCATGATGAATGGCAAGCTCGTTGGTCACAGGTAGGATTGGATGTTTATTACCTGTGATTTCAGCATGCTCGTATCATGCAAAGCTCGTTCATCAATAGCAAAGAGTTTGAAGTACCAAACATCAATCAGTTGCACTGCCTCTCTGCAAGTTTACAGAGCTTAAGCTTGGCACGTGTGTATGAGTGTCAATCTTAGCAAAACTTAGTATGGCTATGTGAGGTGAAGTGCACAAATGTGCAAACCTGCAGCATTGGTTGATATTCTCAGGCAGCGGCAGACACGCTGCAGCAGTGTCACACATGCCTGCACAGACAGACATACAGACAGACATCTCCAAAGCCCTGCAAAGTTCATGTGCACAAAGCTGATTGTGACTGCAGGCGCACCAGGTGCGGTTGGGCACAGCACAAGCAGAACACCAACAGCCTTGAGCCCTCGACAGTGGACCGAGCTGATCCCCAGAACGCCAATGTGTACGTCGGAAATGTTTCTCCAGATGTGTCAGACGCAGAGGTCAGGCAGCATTTTGGCCCATTTGGTTGCATTACGGATGTCAAGATCTACAGGAAAGGTGCGTGCGTTGTCCCACCTGCACAATGTACTAAGCTAGTCAGCCCAAGGCTTTTGTAGCTGTGTGATTGAGGCATTTCTTTTTATTTCATTCTATTATTTTGTATTCCTTTTATAAAGTATTGATCCATATACTACTTCATAAACAAATTTTTTTAATGATTGCTTTGCTGCAGAGTATCATTCGCTGTCAGTTACAGAAACTCAGTGACAGGTGTGATGTTACGATACAACACTGTGCTTCAAGCTTGTGTCTATGCGCTGCGTACGTCTACTTGCAGCTGCTTTGTTCTGATTCTCTGCTTTGATTCTGCTCAGCTCAAACAAGCTGATGTTGATGGTTTTAATTGTCAGCAAATCATGCACAGCATGTGCGCTGGTCCAGACAGTATGCCACAGCTGACTATCTGTAATGTCTTTATGTGAAGTGCTGATGTGATATTTGTGTGTGTGTGTGCATGTATGTGTGCAGGCAGCTATGGGTTTGTCAACTACACGAGCCATGCAGAAGCAGTCCAGGCCATTGTAGCAATGAATGGCAAAGTGATTGGTAACAAAGCCCTGAAGTGTGCCTGGGGACGGCATCAGCCCCACCGAAATCATGGGCCTGTCTTGGGGATGCTGCAAGTGCAAAATCAATTAGGGTTTCTGGGCGCCCAGACCATGCTAGGGTCTATCAGTCCCATGCTGGGCATGCCTGGTGGCATGCAGATTCCCAGCCAGCTTCAGATTCCTGGCCCAGCTCAAATGCCTTCCCATCAGCATGCACAGCAGCTGCAGCAGCAAGCTCTCATGCATGCACAACAGACTATGCCCCAGGGGAACCCCCTGGGCGCCCAGCTCAGTACTGCCCAGGCCACAGCCCAGCAACAGATGCTAGCAGCCCACAGGGCTCAGATGGATCCCAGTAGTTTGTACTTTAACATGTATGGAGGCATGTACGGCGCACCCTGACAGGGCTTTGCTTTTGAGCCGTTCCATCTCCTGACATGCCATTTATGCAATAGAGCCAGACTTGTTTTTTTGTTGAGATTTTTTTTTTCCTTTCCCCTTCAGTCCTCTCCAGGAGCAATGCTGGATTCTGACTCTTGGCTTGTATGGGCAATAGCCTCTCTTTGAATACATGACCATGACAACACATTGCTTGTCTGATAATCTACAGTTTTCCCCTTTTTGTTCTCGGATAATTGTAGTACTTTACAGGCATTCCAGCTGATCGATCTTTCTTGTTCTCTGCCACTGTATTACTATTCAGCCGTCAGCTTTGGCATAATAGATGACCTGGAGACTTGTAGCTCAGCTGCCAGGTATTCTATGCTTGCTTTTGACTGTCAAAGAGGGCTCATCGGGGATTTTATACATTTGCTGCAACAGCTGAATGCAGCAGTGGCATTTTTTTTCAGCTGCCTTTTCAGGCTGACAGTGAAGTATGCCGTGTTCACAAACAATAGTTATGCTGTCGGGTTGGCAGCGAAGCTTCCTTGATAGGTTGGATCTCAGATACACTAATTTGCAGAGCTTGGTAAAATGCCTGGATTGCGGCAAATACAGTATTCAGTCAAGCAAGGTTGTTTCAGGCAGCACAATGCAGTGAGTGCATCTCGGAGGGTACATTCACAGTCACCCAGAGTAGAGTCGCTGACTGAGAAGCTGCTGCAGAGCTTGTGAGACTTGCACTTCTGAATGCGAGTGTCATGTCTCGTCGTTAGCTATACCTCCAACGTTAACTAGTTCTGGATTGTTATCATGACCAAACATTTGCTGAGGTTTCCTGGCGGCCAGCCATGCTGACTTCCAGACACCTGCGCATGTGTGTGCTTGCGCAGCTTCTTACTGCTCTCAGCGAGACTTCTGAGACAATTGCTACGATTGCAATCATCTCATGGCCCTCCTTCTTAGGCAACTGCCGCCGCCTTCGACCTCACAAATTAATTCAGCAAACCAGGATTTGACAGGATTAGCAGCTGTGTGCGCAAGCTCTGACCCAGATGATCATCTCAACATTAATGCGGTGAACGTGGCGTTATTTCCATTGGGGCGTTTTCTAGTGTAATGTGAGGCCATTTGAGGGGACCAAGCCTGCAGGCCAATGTCTCATGAACAGCATATCGCGTTTCATTGAGCGCCACTTACCTTTTCACATCGTTAACGCAAAAGTGCCAGAGTCGGAGAGCCATATGGATGCATCCAATGTAATTCATCCTCCAACTGGCCTGCAGGCTTGGTCGCCGTAAATGGCCCCACATTACACTAGAAAACGCCCACGTTGAAGATGACGCCACCTTCACCGCATCAATGTCGAGATGATCATCTGGGTCAAAGCTTGCGCTCGCACGTACCTGATGCCTGCTGGCCAAGTACATGTATTAATTATTATTCTTATTATTAAAGCTTGCGCTCATCCTGTCGAGTCCTGGTTTGCTGGATCATGTGCGACGTCGAAGGTTGCTGCAGTTACCAAAGGATAGGATATGTTGTAGGAGCTAGACTTTCCAAACTTGGATGTAGCTGTATGCATGCCATAGTCAGTGCATCCTATCGGCACTGTATTGGCATTGCATCCCCCATGTCAGGCAAGGAGCTGATCAGCTGGTCATGACTTGCGTTTCATACACCAGTCTTGTGAGAAAGAATGCGTATCAGATAAGGTCACTACCCGGCATGCTCATATTTGCACCCAATGCACGTAGACATGCATTGACGCACACTCTGCACATGAATGCCTTTGACTTGCATGCCACTAGCTATGCTTCGATGGCCCCCTGTGCTTAACTGCAAACTGGCATCGTCTCGAATGGAATCGTCCTGAATGGGCACGTTGCTGAGATAACACTTAAGACAGATAGATGATGCAGCCCTCAAGGCTAAATACACAGGTCATTCATAGCACGTTGTGTTCTGTGTCTCAACAACTGCCATGCAGATGTACAGCCTATATCAGGCACATCTTGTGCAGCACTGAAAAGCTCGATTGGCATATGATAAGGAGACACTGCAGTGCCGGAATTCCTTCAAGTCACCAGATTATGACTGTAGCATTTATAGCCTCTACTGTCAAATCGTATGCTGGTTTGCTGCACCTGTGTTGCATGCTGCATGGCGTTCTGTGCAATCTCAGCGTGCCATGCTGTTGCTGGGCTCTATCTCCAAGCTTGTCCAGGACAAGTTGATACCGCAAATATAGCCAATTTTGCCTCGGTTGTTTCATACTAGCTTCAGTTTCGCAGACGCAGCTGGTCAACACTTTTGTGTGCTTTGATAAGTTCTCGTGCTTGTGCCTGAATGGCAGGGTTGCTGCTGTTCAATAAGGTGCTGGTCCAGATGCTGACAGTGCTTTTGTCCTTGGGTCAGGCTCAGCCAACCTCGTGCCAACATGAGCACAAAGCGGTGTAACAAGTCCAACATATCACTGACGAGTCCGCGTCAATGTCGTGATCCCACCATCCAAGCCTGCGTTCAAGTGTCACTTCGGTGTTATCTATCTCCCCCCCTGCTCGTCTGAATTTCCTGAGGCAGACTCAGAAACCTACCGTGATCAGCAGGGTTTTCTGTACCATAAAATGCATGTGCACTGCAAACATGTTTGGTCAGTGAGCGCAATAGCTGTATCTGCAATGGCGAGATCAAGATCGGCATCAAGGAGCAGACACTTGGAGGAGCACGGACGCAAGCGCAGGCGTGCTTCTCCAACCCCGTCTCCTGCCAGGTAAGCTGTTGACCATTCCCTAGATCACTCATAGTGGTCGCTAAGTTGTGTTAACACGCAACAGCCTTGCCTTGAGGTTGTGTTTCATGCTCTCCAGGACGCGAAGGCACGACAGCAGAGATTCTCCACGAAGGGTGGACAGGTCTGTTGCTCTGCTGCAGGCACTGCTAGGCTGCCTAATGTTGTTCGTCATGCTGACTATCGGGGTGCGCAGGTATAGACAGAGATCTGAAGATGAGCGGGATAGAAGCAGGCACCGCGACCACATGGATGACAGACGACCAAGGTCCAGGGGTGACTCCAGGTCTCATAAAGAGACTGACAGGTTCCGAGACAGGCTTGGCAGCAAGGACCCTGCTAGCAAAGCACCAGATAGAGTTGAAAGAAAGCCAATTGATGCCAGTCTTGTTGCTGCACCAGCAGAAGATGCAGTGACAGAGGCTCCCAAGGAGAGGACTGTCCTGAAGGCTGGTCCTGCTGGTGGAGCCTATATCCCTCCATTTAGGCTTGCACAGGTAGTGTGTGCTGTTGAGGCTGCTGTTCATAGCCGGCATTGCAGCAAGGCCTAGTTCAAGAAGCAACAGTCCTTTCATTGTACTGGCTTGCTATGTGGCAATGGGACACTCATGTGGGCACCACAATGCGCACCTGCTGTGCAAAACTGATGGTCATTGTGTGGCGCAGATTTTCATAGCCCTTTCTGCATCCAGGAGCATCAATATAGACAGCCGAGGCAATCCCAGATTCTTCCTGAGCATTGTCACTACCTGCAAGCTGCTCTGGCAAGTTGCGTCTACATCATAGTTCTCATGAAGCTGTTCACCCACAATCACAGCACATCAACTGTCTGCATGCCACAAGCTGGTACATTTTCCTTGGTAAGGGCCTGCAAACAACAGCTGTGTGTGTGTGCCACAGATGATGCGTGAAGCCAATGACAAGTCTGGTCCCCAGTTTCAGCGCATGACTTGGGACGCCCTGCGCAAGTCTCTCAATGGACTCATCAACAAAGTCAATGTCCAGAACATCAAGGACATCCTGCCAGACATCTTCAGGGAGGTACGCAACCAGATTGCACTCTCTCTTTTGTAGCCTACTTGTGCATTGCACCCTCAATTTTGTCATACTTTTGTGTCGAACAAATCAGATATGGCCACTGTGACGGCTTGTGGCAGCAGTTATTTGGCCCTAAGCCAAATTTTTACTGCAGAACTTGATCAGAGGACGAGGTGTGTTCTGCCGGAGTCTCATGAAGTCACAGTTAGCGTCACCCACCTTCACACCAACCTACGCAGCTCTCATTGCCATCATCAACACAAAGTTTCCTGAGATTGGAGAGCTTCTGCTGAAGAGGGTCATTTCCCAGGTAGGCATGCATGACAGCCTACTTCTGTGCCTCTGCACATTTCCAAGTGCGCTCTTTTTCGATAATGCATCTCAAGGTCAGTCTCACGCCACAGAAAAGCATGGCAGCCTGGTTGTTGTTTCTACAAACAGAGCCTGGCATGACTGTGCATTTCTGCCTTTCTTTGTCATAGCAGTGCTGACTGTAGTTGCAGGTCAGACCTTAGATCCTAACACCAACGTGTGTATGCAGTTTCTCAAGGCCTTCAAGCGCAATGACAAAGGCATGGCAGTTGGCTGCCTGAAGTTCATTGCTCACCTGTGCAACCAGCAAGTTGCACACGAGGCTTTGGCCCTGGAAATCATGGTGCTGCTCCTGGAAACACCAACAAATGATAGTGTTGAGATTGCACTTGAGTTTGCTCGTGATGTGGCTGCACTTCTGGAAGACACATCGCCGCAAAGCTTCACCATGTGAGCACTCCTCTTCAATTTATTGCTGTTATTGGCCTATTGTATACGGTATAGCGCAGCATGAATTTCCCATTCCCATTCCTGCTAAGGCTAGGGCCATACTCCATGAGGGGCCATAAGCTCTTTTCCTCTCTTTCCATGCAGCAGTGATGTGCATGTATAGGCAGTGCACAGTGTGTATGTGTTCTGACACTGTCGTGTTGATGCATGCGCATTCATTCACATGCCTGTAGAGCAACGTCACCTCAGGCAAGACAACACAGATGACATCCCTGCAGAGCAAAATCACCTCAGGCAAGACATCACAAATGACAACGCCTAAAACAAAACAAGCCAGCATAACTTGAAGCCTAAAGCTTTATGGCTAACTGCTCATCTTTGATGCTTGCGTGCTACACAGCCGCCCAGCATATTCTTGCTCTTAGAGTAAACATGCTCTTCTATGACTGTGCATGCATGTCCCAACGCAAAAGGCATGCTTGGTACGCTGCCTGATCAGCACCATGACACTGCCATCCAGGGTACAGAGTGGGCTGAGGACCATCCTACAGGAAGGCACTCTGCTGCCCCGTACCCAGATGCTCATCCAGAACTTCTTCTCAGCGGTGTCCTACGGCGTGATGGACCCAGACAGCGCCAAGGAGAAGGCTCGCCTGAAGACCCAGGAGGACAACCGCAAGCTGGGCATCCCTGACCGCCCCGTGCACGGCCTACCCCCCAGGATCCCTGTGGGCCTGGATCTGGTTGACGCTGCTGACGCCAGGTGTGCCTACTCAAGCAGCCTTGCAGAAACACTTGCAGTATAAGAAAAGCATACGCTTTTCAGCGATCATAACGGAGCCTCCTAAGGCGGCAGCCGGGAGCTACTTGCAGGATATGCACAAACACCAGATGTGATGTACGCCTTGCCAAGCAGCGCTGTAGAAGTAGTTCCATCACATGAAAAGTCACAAGATGTGACACCAATTGTGTAAGAGTCATGCTTGTGTTGCTGCTCCCTGATCCCATGTCTGTCAAAAGATGTTGCACTCACCAGGTCTGTCTCTGACTGATCACCTGCACGTATCTGGGCACTCATGTTGGACTGAGCGCTTCCTTTCCATATGATGCAGCTGTATGGCAGTCTATCACTGCATGCTGCTCCTCAGCAGGACCATGTTGTTGGGTGTTTCTCCCTGCCAGCTGTGGTGCGTTGCACTGATTGCTCACAAGCCATGGTATACATGTCTCACATCAATGACACTAGGCAGGGTTCCTGAGGCTTTGCCACGAGCTTGTAAACCTCCTCTTCTTGTTCGTGGTGTTCACGGCTGATGTGCTTGTCCCTTTCAGGTGTCACAATTACGATCCGGACAGCCCGCTGGATCGTGAGACAGGGCTGGACATCTTCAAAGTAGATCCTGAGTATGAAGAGCATGAGGCTGAGTATCAGGTAGGCGTGTTTCCAAACGTTTATGTGCTGCATCATCACTGTTATGCTGTGCTCGTCAACCAGCCAATGACATACTAGATGCTTGCTTGGTTACATATTATCTGCATGTTGCAAGCAGCAGCAGGCTCAAGCTTCTGCAGCACCTCCAGTGCTATGCTCATCTCTACTCACAAGTTCTGGCAGTTGTGGACAGCAGTCACTCTTGATCTTCACTGCAAAGTGAATGAGCAATGATGTAATCAGCAAGGCTGTCAGCATGTTGCATGCGCTTTGCTGGGCAGCCAGCATGGCAGTGTTTTAATCCTATGAAAGAGACAAAAAGTTGCATCAGTGTTTTGCAAACACCGATTGATTCACAAAATCACAGAAGCAATGTGCAGATGTGAACTGTACAGGCCATCAAAGACGAGATTTTGGGCGTTGGAGGATCTGAGGATGAAGAAGATGATGACGGTGAGGAGGGCGACGAGGATGCAAGTGATTCTGAGGAAGAGGAGCAGGAGCAGCAAAAGATGCAGATCCAGGTTTGGTGCATGCTTTGCATTGCCATGCTCTGAAGCTGCTCTGCAAAAGAGCGGCCTGCTGTACACAGTCCATGAAACCCATGCATTGCTCAAAATACTCTCTCCGTGTATTATATAAGACAGCAGTGTGCATCTGCATAAACAGTGTCTCTACTGTGGTCTAGGAAATTTGTAGTACGATCTATCTACAGAAGCTTCTACATACTTCTGACATGCGCTGACACCAAGGATCTGGATGTGAACAGGCATTGCTGCATATGCATCATGTGCAATTCCAGAGCTCCAATCGTACAGAGTCCCTAACTCTGTCCTTGAATAATGCATGTTGAACAACTGCAAAAACTGCATACATGGCCGTATGCAAGTGCCAGAGCTTGCACTGTCCCTGCCCCTGTTCTTGAGTACATCCTGGATACTGAATGTCAATTTTCGCCTCATGCAGGACCAGACCCAGACGGACCTCATCAACTTGCGGCGTACCATCTACCTCACCATCATGTCGTCAGCCCAGTTTGAGGAGGCGGGTCACAAGCTCATGAAGATCAAGCTGGCACAGGGCCAGGAGATCGAGGTCGTCACCATGCTCATCGAGTGTTGCTCACAGGAGAAAACATACATCAGGTAATGCATCATCAAGGCAGCATCAAGCCATTTGTCCTTTTTTTTTTTTTTTTTTTTGGGTTGCAGGAGATTTGTCCAATACTGCCTGCTGCATTGCTCTACCTGGTGGGACACTCCACCCCTAGGCAAAATTTTGCGTTCTCCAGCCCTGTATTGTGATAGTCTGATCACACACCACAGACATGCTGAAAAACCTGTGAATCACGTATGTTATGTTACTCACAGCGCCTGATGTGCAGCAGCTAGCACAAGCAAATACAGTTGAGGCTGGTGATACATGACCCAGTCTACAGGGTTGCTGGCACCCGCGCATCACCTTGCTAGTGCCTGTCCAGTATACACAGTTGCTGGCAGCTGCACATCACCTTGCTGCTGGTACTGTATGTCATACAGACTATAGATGACTCTGATCTGCTTCACAAGGAAGAGTCAGCATTCTCACATACGACCGTCATACGTTACAGTGTGAGACATAAGTACACTGCTGTGTGTATTATCATGAAACTTGTGTATTGCCCTGTCGCAGCTACTACGGTCATCTGAGCCAGCGCTTCTGCAACATCAACCGCACCTACCAGGAGCTGTTTGAGCAGTGCTTCAGCAAGCAGTACGCCCTCATCCACAGACTGGAGACCAACAAGCTGCGCAATGTGGCCAGGCTATTTGCGGTACGTGCCCAAGCCTCCTCACAAACTGCTGCTTTGACAAGTCCTTCTGTAGTATGTCACTGCGGGTGTGCTAATGTGTTGTATCCCCAGTGGCAAGAGTTGTCAGGAGCTTTGCTCATGTTCTAAATGGTCTCTAGGGCTTGTTTGTGACAGGAGATGACTTTCCCTTATCAGTCAAATGTGACAAGGTCACATAGTGTTTGCATCTGATTGCTAGCCAGGATTTGCTGTTGCAAGGGCGCCTTTAGCTGTCCAGGTCTGACATGCAACAGCCTGCCGAATCACTCTGAAGCCATGTCAAACTGAGGACTGTTTACATGGCTGCCAGGCAGCATGTCTGCATGGGCACAACATGCATTCTCAGCTGGTTGGGCCTATGTCCCTTTTACCCTGACAGCACTTCACCCAATTGCCCTGTTCTGTTGTACATGCCTTGGCTTACTTGAGGTTTGACACGTTTTGCTAACCATGTCTCATATTTTCAGCATGGGACCTATATTCATTTATGTTTCAGCCGCTACAGAAGATGCAGGAGATGCAAATGGATTGGTGATTGATGCTGAGCACTGAGTGTATGTGTGGTGTCGGTGCAGCATCTGTTGACGACAGACGCGCTGAGCTGGTCAGTGCTGTCATGCATCCGCCTGACAGAGGAGGACACCACTTCCAGCAGCCGCATCTTCATCAAGATCCTGTTCCAGGACCTGTCTGAGAATCTGGGCCTCATGTCCCTCAACCAGCGGCTGCAGGAGCCCACCCTGCAGATGTTCTTTGCCGGCATCTTCCCCAAGGTTTGCCCTCATGCTGATGCACTCCTGCGTGAGCTGTGCCAGTACATACATGTAGCACCCTGCAGATGTTCTTTGCCGGCATCTTTCTCAAGGTTTGACCTCCTGCTGCTGCACTCTTGCTTGACTTGTGCTGGCACTTGATTGTACCCCTGCAGATGGGCTTTGCACACAACCTCCCCAAGCCTTGCCCTTATGCTGCTGCACTCCTGCTTGAGCTGTGTTGGCACCTCCATGTACTCACATTCTGCTGTCAGGCATTTGCAGCAGCATCATAGCTTTAAGCGGTGCGATGGGACATCACAAAGGGTGTTGTTCTGCATCACACATAAATGTTCCAGCTTTACAGCCTTTGTTGCCTTGAACAATGGAAGACACCAAGGGACCATATGCACTCATGCACAATGCAGTCATTCAGTCATCAAACATGCCTCTTCACCGTGGGGTCATGTGTCTACAGTCTTAGTGCCTCCTGGTTTCAGACACTGTTCTGGCAACCCTTAGCCTAACATCAACATCAGGCAAAAATGCATTCAGAGGTCATCGCCAATGCATTTGTCTCGTGCATACAGGACACGCCCCGCAACATGCGTTTCAGCATCAACTTCTTCACCTCCATTGGGCTGGGCCCTGTCACAGATGGCATGCGAGAGCACCTCAAGAACCTGCCACGCCTCATTGCCACTCAGCAGCCTGCTGCTAGTGATTCAGACTCTGACTCATCTTCAGGTGAGCTTACTGCCCTGTATGTGGGCCAGACTGCCAGCCTTTGTTCTTACAACTTGCTACATGCTTACTGCATGTCTACATTGTTGGTGGAAGCACATTCATTAAACAGTACACTCCACAAGTAGCCAGCTGACGTAAGCATGTGTAAGCATGAAACAACTTGTAAGGTCGTGGGGACCCTCAGCGCCACACAATGCCCTGTGCCTGGTTGCAATGCTGAGGTTCAAGCTGTGTTTTCAGCATTGCTGTTTTCTGAGACAGAACATCTGCCTCACAAATATCATGTTATGTTCTTGATCTGTTGGCATCTTGTCCTTTGCAGATGACTCCGCATCTGACAGCTCGTCAGACTCTGACTCAGACTCAGACAGCTCAGACTCGTCTGATTCAGACTCATCCAGCTCGGACTCAGACAGCTCTAGCTCCTCTGACTCAGAGGATGAAGCACCACCCAAAAGGTCCAAGGGCAAGGCGCCCCTTCCGCCCCCACCTGCCCGCCCCACCACCAATGGTGCACACAGAAGGTATGATCCCTTTGCCAGATGCAACACTGCTAAGTACAGACAGGCTCACGTAATCTACATTTTGCCCATGTGTACACTAGCTGTTGAATAGCAGCATATGGTCAATTGCTGTTTCTGAATGTGCGTTGCAACAATGAGGCTTTGCTAATTGCTACCTGCAAAATTTTTGTTTTGCATTGTTGACTGCCGGCATGGACCATTATGAGGTGTGTGCGGTTGGGACACTTAACAGTTTTACCTTTGACATGTCAACACAACCCCAGCTAGCTAGATGCACATCATCACCAGCATTGCCTGCCATTATAACTTTGAAGCCATCACAATGGCATTGTGCAATCAGCAAACTTACTAGACTGGTGGTACAGCACTATAGCACAGAAGGCTGATGCTATCTGATTGATTTCAGGAGCTCGCACAGAGAAGACCTTGAGCCACGCGTTCAAGGCCTCTCAATTGACAAGCGCGCTCATGAGCCCCGACACAGCTCTAGAAATGGTCATTACCCCTCTGACTATGTAACTGATGGTCATGAAGACCCATACGAGGATCCTCAGAGGGTCAGGGGAAGCCACAGGGGTCACAGAGAGGGTAGGGATGAGCATGTCAACGGGGCAGGCAGCAAGCATAGGCAGGGCAGCCGTGGAGATGAAGCAGCACAGTATGAAGCTCGTGACAGAGGTCACAGGGACAGCCGGACAGACAGACGCAGCCATGAGGAAGAAGATGATCGGCGTGATGATGGGGGCAGAAGCCGAAAAGATCAGCATGCTGCAAGGGAGGCAGAGGAAGGGTATGATGACAGAGGCAGGGGCCATAGGGACAAGGATGGATATGAGGAGGGTAGGGAGTATGCAAGGCGGGAGCACCGGAGCTCCAGGCGGGACAGAAGCCACCGGGATGATGACAGGGGTCATGACAGGTAAAGCATGTGCCTGAGTGAACGGTAACCATATGGCAAAGCTGCAGCTGAGATGTTTTCTGCTGCATCATTGTGTTGCTTGCATACCTAGCCCAGGCTTGCCCACCAGATGCGCTGCATGGTGTCCAGATTTACAGCCCTGTAGTTGCTGATCTCTGCGGTGTGGGACCTTGTGTGCAAGTTGGCACAAGCGCATGCAAGGCTTTGGTCTGCTTGTCAGCAAGGTGCGACACCAAAACGTGTTTGCATTTATGTTGATTGTCTTGTGCTAAGATCTGATGAAGGCAGGCATGAAAATGATAGGCTAGCAAGTTCTGTGTCATGGACAGAAGATGGTGACAGATAGAAAGGCAGTCTGCCATAGTCAAGCTGTTGTCCATCTGGATTCTAGCCTATCTTTGTCTTGATTGCAGGCAAGGCCCAATTTCCGATGATGATCGGTGGGATGGCAGAAATTGACATGTTGCCAGTGTGGATTCCAGAAAAATGCCTGGCCTCTCAAGCTCGCGTTAGCTGTTGGTGCCAGGCTTCAGCAGCACTTGAAGAATAAGACAGCAGCGTGCTACACCTGAAACTGGTCCACCTCCTGCTGCACCATGAGGCAAATTGTCAGCTGTGCAAACTGTCTGTGTGAGTCATGGCAAAGTTTAGTTTCTGCAACGGTCGATCAGAACCCAATATGCATATGGGCTTCTCAGCATATGCTGCTATTGAATTGTACTGTTTCTGGTCATTGACAGGTTGGTCAAATGAGCCAGACTATGAGCATTCTTCATACTGGTTCTAACTCAGGAAGCTTGCTGATTTGACCACTTGCAGCTGCGACCAAATGCGGCAAGCTCATCAGAAATACCAGCAGAGGTTGCTTAGCTCGTGTGTAACCTTTGATGCAACAATTGACCTCGTGAGCATGTACTACAGATCGTCATGCACGACAGGATTGCCAAGAGGAAGTTCTGACATCACTCAATGTTTTGTCAAAGGTGCTCTGCTGGGTTCGCTGCTGCCTGTCTTGATCAATGCCATGCCCAGCCCGCAGAGCGTGATGCTACAAAGGCATGTCCTTTTACCTTGGAGGAATGCTGTGTGTAACTGACACTGTGTTGCTGATCTCTTCAACTACTGACATTTCTCTGCAGCAAGATCAGATTGGGCCACTGAAAAGTGAAATCTAGACCAAATCTACCTATAGATATAATTTAGCTAAAAGATCCAAGTATTGCACACGTGAAGGACAGGAAAAAGTCACCCCAACTTGCAGCGGGGAGGGAGAGACCACAGCGCAACTTCAAGGTGTCACTGGTAGTACACACTCGAGGCCTGTCAGGGATGATGACTAAAGTAGTGCAAAGACGAACGACCTCAACAGTTGAGGCTCAACTTCGTAGCTACCTTCCTGCAATTCAAGAACGTGCACAACGGTCGCTTCCATGTCTTCATAGATCTTTGAACCTGAGGTTTCCGACATTACGCACTTCTGCATGGCATCAATGTGACCATACATCGTAACAGCTGCAGTCGCGATCACGGTACAGGTCGAGCTTCAGGTCATGCTTGACAAAACGATCACAAATGCAAGGTAAGACGGCTGCTGAGGGCGCTAATGTGAGAGCGACCCTTGGAATGAATATTTCGACGCCGCTGGCTTGTACTCAGGGGACATAAATTGTATGTAAGCATATACGAAACCCCTGTGGAGAACAAGGGGTTTATTTTGTTTCACCACGGCTACGGCTCTCACACTGGTGTCTATCATTCCGGTGAGCGCTGCAGCAAACGTTCCCCAACACGGCATATGACACAAGTTGCACGAATTGCAGCAAAACACAACAGCGTTGGTCTTGCAGCCTACCAAGCATGGGCAGCTCAAGGCATGACTGTGGTTGCACATGACTCACAAGGGCATGGCCGAAGCAAAGGCGACGACCCAAAGCTGCATGTATGGATGGACAGTTTTGATCACTGGGTCAATGACATCTATCAAATCCGCAAGGTAAACAAGTGCTTCACTATGTATTCTATGTTTTGTATTGCTGACATAGACTCTGTGAACATTGTGCGTGTTGCTGTGACTGCCAACACCGGCAGTACGGCATCTGGCTTTGATGCCAGCTTACATGCATTGTGCCTTGTCTCATTGTCATTGCTGAGATTCATGGCTTATGCCCAGCATCTTCTTCAAGTTTCCCAGTCTCACAAGAGTTCTGCCACCTAAATCCATCATTTGTAAGCCTTCAAGCTCAGTTGGTGTGCTTACACCGTAACAGGTGTGCACCATGTGTTCACTGGCAGCATGATGCAATTTCCCCTTCTGCACCAATGCCATTGATTGTCCACTATATTACATCTACTTGATTTCAGCCAGATGTCTCAGTTACTGAGCTGGAATGTATAGTGCTTGTCTGGTGATCATCTGCCCGTCCCACACTTCAGCGCAAAGGACACCAGTGCAGCTGCAACTGGGATGAATGGTGCAGGAGGTGTTGGAGCCAATGCAGCCTGCAGGAGGGCGCTTGCCGGTCTTTATGGGGGGTCAGTCTATGGGCGGCACCATGACAGTCTTGACAGCTCTCAGAGACCAGTCTGCCTGGCAGGTGTGTTACGGACCACCTGCTAAGCCTAAATATAACTGTTTGAAACTGACCATCAACACGTACTTGAGCATCAACACGTACTTGAGGCGAAGGTGAAACCCCTAAGTGGAGATTGGAACAGACTCTTGAACCCCAGAATGTCACAACTTATAGACAATTGAAGCTAATGCACCTCGAGGCGCTGTCATCCCATGCTGAACCACCATGATCTCGCTGCTGCAAGGCTGCAAAGGTGTTTTTTGGTGTTGCATGATCCCAGACGCTCTGTCCCTGTACCTTGTTTGCGAATCGGGGACTGTCAGGGTCCCACTGACACATACATGTGTGACAGCTGTATCTCACTTATAAATCTGTGACAACTGCTTGCTGGTGGCTGACATGCCACGCACTCATCAACACCTGACAGGTGCATGTTGTTCATGTGTTTCACACTGTGTCAGTGTCGCTGCAGGGGATTGTGCTGGTATCTCCGGGAATTGATGCGGAGCGCAACCTGATGCTGAACATCCTGGAGAAGCTACAGAGCATTGCCATGATCATCTGTCCCAATGCACGCATTGTACCTTCACCTCCCTTTGAAAAATGCACCAATCTGCCTGAACTGGTACACCTCAATCCACAACTGCAGACTGACACAAGTGACACCACATGAACTCACCTGCCATAAAAAAGTTGCTTGCATGTGAGGCAAGGGAAGACTGTCAGCCAGTCTGCATTAGCTTTCTGGCCCATTGTGCATCAGCCTCCGTCCTCAGTCTGGCTTGCTCAAGCAGTCTGATCCTGATCATCCCTGCTTCAGCATTGCTCAGCATAAGTTCAGGATCATCATGAGCCAGCATTATGCTTGTCTCCCACATGCAAACCTGTAGGATATGTTCACTCCTTCCTTCATGTCTTCTGTCTTTCATTCATGCATCTGTTCATTCATCTATTCATTACATATTCTTTCATGGCCCCAGGCATTGAGCACAGACAGTCCTGAGCAGCTCCCTGTTTGAGCTCCTATCGAAGCAGCTGGCATACCATCAACAGCGTGTTCTACCTCCAATTCTGTAGGCCATGTGCCCAGCAAAAAAGCATTGATACATCACTTTTGCATGTGGAAATTGCAGGTCCATCAGTTCAAGACTGACCCTTTGATGGATCAGGGGCCCATGCGTGTCAGGACAGGGCGCGCTTTCCTTGATGCCTTTGCCCACATTGCCAACCCAACCACTGGAGCCAGGATGCTCACACTGCCCATCCTGATGGTGGCCAGCAAAACAGATCAGGTGAACATCTCCAACAGCAACAGCATCAGAAAGACGCCAAGTAGTATTTTTTTCTCACAAGGAGAGCAACTTGCATAAGACAGCGGCTACAAAGCATTTGCCATTGCTTGCGCTGCCATCAGGATGTGAACATGATCTATCTGCTGCTGTAAAGCCGCACACTTAGGCTGATGCTTTAGCAGTTTGCCAGACAAATCTTGTGTCTATTTTTAGCTTGCAGGAACTAACCATGGCTTAACTGCTCTCCTGATGAGTTCTGCAAGTTGCCTCTCTCAGTCATCTGAGAAAGAGGCGTGATTCAGCTTTCTGAGGCTCCAAACAGGGAAACAAACCTCAGCTTCAAGCAGTCTCTGAATCCCAGCTACAAAACCAGCCTTTATTGTTTTGGCTTGTTTTGCAGTTGCCCTGTTGCATACCGTAAGATCCCCTGTTTGTCCTAGTTGTCTCAGGCTGAGCAAGAATGTGAGCTAGATGGTGCCTACAGCTGCAGCAGGTAAATCTAACAAAGTCATGATGCATGGAATGTTGCCACTGTGGACAGCTGAAGCAGAATATAACAAGGTTGACAACAGCCAGACATGATTGCACGCCTGATCTGATTATGTTTGTCTGCAATGCAGATTGTGAGCGTGCCAGCTATTCAACAATTCTTGAAGGATGTGCAGTCCAAGGATCTGACTGTGCACTGGGTGGAAGGCGGCTTCCATGAGCTGTTTCTTGGGCCCTGGCAAGCTGAGTCCCTGACTGCAGTCATGGACTGGCTGCAGACGCACGTCTGAAGCTCAGACAGGCAGTGCCAAGTCTCAAACAGGCTCAGCATAGCTTGCAGTGCATGGCTCCTGTCGGAAAGAAAAGAAAATACAAGAAAAGTTCACGCTTTTCAGCGATCATGACGCGAGCCTCTTAAGGCGGCAGCTCAGAGTGCCTACAGTCGCACTGGCAACTTCAGTGGTGCTATGGCGGTGCTCTTCATGGCGTACAAGCTAGCATATGCATACAGCTGCCCAACTCTCAAGTAGCTAGCCCTGCGCCTGAGCAGCCCAGTATAACACTTGGCTTCTCATCAAAATGATGCCAGTTGGTGTAGCTTACCGTAGCCTTTTTTTCATTAGCTGGCCTTTGTGAAGACACATGTATGATGCATGTATGAATGAGTTAGAATGGTGGAGCAGGCTCAGCATTGCTCAGAAGATCCTATCTGCAACAGCACAATTGTACTCAGCAGCAGCCGAAGCAAGCCTTGAAATGGGGCCCTAGGCAGGCTTGCTATCAGCAACAATGACAAGGCACATCATCTGGGCCACTGTACACCATAGAATGTATGGCATATATGTTTAGACGTTGTAAGGATGGGTATATAGAGCGCTTTGTACTCGATTGTTCAGGTTCTTGTGCTTGTGGAGGTTTGGATGTTGAACTATGCAGTGGCTCTTGGACATTTCCGGTCAAGTCATTCATGGATATGCTAGAACATGCTAGTAACTGCAACACTGTTATAACACTTAGTCTGCTTCTGTGATAGCTGCATGTACTATCCCGCGTCCTGCATCTTGTGCTTGCCGACTGCACACTGCATCTCAAGATTGCTTGCATCATATACTGCCATACATACCTTTGGTCTTGCAATCTGTGCATCGCTGATAAATGATTAGTGTCATTAAAGAGTATTTTGTTTCAGGAAGAGGTAGATAGCAGCGCAGTTTCAAAGGTATTGGCTTGATGTTGTAAGGCACCAGCCAGAACACAACAATGATGTGTATCCTCTCTGGTCAGTTGCAATGCATATTCACCCCAGCAGGAAACCCTGTTCTGATAAGCCCTAGCTATCAGTCAGAGCATGGTTGGGATTATGACCCAAAAGCAGTTTGGCAGGTGCACAAAGTATGGGTTCTGCTTCTCTGCCTGTAAGATTAGCCTGTCTAGTGGCAGCGTGTTCTGTCCATCTGCTGCACAATGCTGTATTCTGTGCTGACAGGATGCATGACCAGAGGGTCACACCTTCCCACTGCATAGCTGCTAGCCTGTCACCCACTGTGCAACAATGGTGGTATACTTGGTGGAGGCTGCTGCCACAGCCAGAGCAGGCTATGCAGGAATTGTGCACTCGCTTTATGTTGATGAATCACCTATCTATACCATCAACACAGACACTATGGTTGCGCCATGCAGAAGGCAGAGGCGCACAGGCTGCATGCCGACGCACTCCTCCACAAGCATCTGGCTGCCTTGCAAGACTGGGCAGCTGTGCCCAATGTAGAAGTGTTAGATGAGCAGCCCATGGGCCAAGCTGCACAACAGTCCCCACCACAGTGGACTCTACCTGGTGACAGTGTGGTCCTGCCTGGCGTTGACCCCCCAGAGAGCAGGGCAGTGGTGAGTGGCTCCTTCCACCACCCCCAACCCCTGCTCAGCCTGCAAAAACTGGGCCTGCAGATGTTAACCTGCCTGGCGTCGACAAGCCAGAGCAGGACAGTGAAGAGTGGCTGCCTCCACCGGTGGTACCACCCCCAAGACCTGCTCAGCCTGCCAGCGCTGTTGCTGCAAACAATGCAGATGCCCCATCGCAAAAAAGACAGCGTCTCTAGGTGGGCTTGCTGCTACAGTGCAGCCATCTTGTACTGCATTGGAGACTGGTAGTGCTGTTGGATGTGATGATGTAGCCTATCTGATCCTGGCCTATGTAGTTTGTACAGTGTCAACTTGTGTGCTCGGTGTACTTTACCGCCATGTTCTGCGCCTGTGTCATTACAGGGAGAGAGAGAGAGACTGTGTTGCTAGCCTCTGGGATAGCATTCCTGATACTGTAGGACTACGCAGGTTTAGGCTTGCAGTCTGTGTTGCGATAGCTTTCAAAGTTTACATGATTTCATTACACCAGCTTGCGTGACACTTCTGTCATTACTTCAATTCATTGTGTCTATTGACTCGTGCTAGATAAAGGCAAAATCCTCCAGCTTGACCAGAGGCAGGTCGCAGCTAGTTTGGCACCTTTATGCTTGATGTATGCCGTTGTACATCACAAACTTGTTCTGCATCAGCCGAGTCCATCACTACACGTGGAGTGGTGCACGCAACATACAATCGAATCGAGTAGGATTATGCAGCAATCACCAGCACACCAGAGGAGCTCCTCTCGAGAGTGGATTCAATATGCACATAAGCAAGGAACATACAGACTGTATAAGCCAAGCTTCATCACGGTAGGGCAGAGCATCTTGGACCGAAGGGAGGTGTGAACATCACACCAGTTTTGACCGTGTCTCACATTAACTGATTCCTTGCCTTGTGGCAAGGAACCTCACCATAGTTCAACTGGCTGCAGATGGCTGAGAGGGCCATGGTGTTTTGTCAACACCACCAAAAGCTGGATGATACTAGTTCAATAGTGATCACAAAGTTGTGTCTTACTTAATTGCCTTTCAGATTGATTCTTTCAAAATCATCACCTGACTGCACCGCAGTCCTGTAGGCTCCCAGGGTTATCATGAGTTGCTCCACCTCCAGAGCAGCAGATGATCCTGATGTGTCATGTGTCATACAATGCTGCATCAAGCCATGAAGATGAGACGGGATTTTCTGATAGTTCGATTGATTCAAACTTTCTCGAACAATTTGTTGCTGTTTGATGTGCTGTGCCGATTTTGTGCAGCATTGTGGCTATGCCAACTGCAAACCTGCTGCGTGTATGCCATGCAACAGACGGCACCAATCATGCTCTGCAGTATTCAAACTCAGTAGCACAGTATGGTTCAAGCTGTAACACGATCATCGAAAGTATATGTTTTAACTCTCACAGCTCGTTATGCCAACGCGTAAAGATTGCGCCCCTACAAATCTGTTGCAAATAGCCACTGCAGTCATCACTCAACTTCATGCTTTGCTGCTTACACTGTAACAACACAATAGTCTGTTTGAACTCGGCAAGTCCTGTTCATCCTGCGCATGGTCTCATGTCCAGTGTACTTGCATAAAGCCTGCTGCCGCATCAACTGTTAAGTCAACTTCAGTAGCAGTGCAATGCCATTGTCATGATGATCGATATCAACCACAGCGTCTTGAATTCATGGCAATGTAAAGCACAAAAGCTGTAGCATCTGTTTTAACTCCAGAAATCAGGCTCACTTCATGCGGTTGGAGCCCAGTGTCCTCAATCGAAGTGCCTATACAACCACAGCACGCATTGAAGGCCACTCTCATCATGGTGAAGCTGCAAGGCATGCAAGTTCATGGCAGCACAGCGCGGCACAGCACAGCACAGCACAGCAGAGCACAGCACAGCACAGCACAGCCCTATCAACGCTTTTACCTGTAGCTTGATGAAGCCTGCAGCATCTTTCTGGTCATACAGGCCCTCATCGTCTTCAAAGGAAGCAATCTTCTCATTGTATAAGCTGTTTGGTGACTTACGCCCCACAACAATGGTGTTACCCTGCATACAAAGAGCACCACATTCCAAGTCTGCCACCTCTGGACTGAGACACACAAGGCAGTGACAACAGCAACGGGCAAGCTGATAATTGCATGCAATCCTCTTTCCAGCAGCGTGGCCTGTTCAATACTATGTCGTATGCATGGCAGCATTGCCTATGCTCTGAAAATAAATCAAATTTTGGCAGCATTGCCTATGCTCTGAAAAGAAAGTAAGTCATGGCAGCAGCACAGCCCACCATGCCAGGCAGCAGCATCATGCTTCACAGCTGTGTCAGAATCAAATGAATGACTGAGTGTGTGAATGGGTGGATTTGGGGAAAGGGGGGGGATGGAATGGGGGGAGGGTGGATGAGTGCATGGGTGGGTGAGTGAGGGATGAGTGAATGTGTGGTTGGCAATCCAGAGAGGGATGCAGAAAGATACCTTGTAGAGCTTGAGCCTGACAGTCCCAGAGACATATTTCTGGGAGACATCAATGGCAGCCTGCAGAGCTTCTCGCTCAGGGCTGAACCAGAAACCATTGTATATCAGCTCAGCATACCTGCAATGCCAGCAAAGGTAAACATCACAGAATGGCTCAGTCCATCTTGTTGGAGTTGTTGGTATGAAATTCAAATTGGTCTATTTGGTGGGTCATGCCATGTGCACCTGCTGTCTGATAGACAACGAAATGACAGCATGCAAACTCACATCGTTTGAATGACAAGCACAGCACAGCATTTTGACAGGCAAAGCATTCAGGCAAAGCACAGCATGTTGACAGGTAGAGCACAGCATGGTTATATGCAGAGCTCAGCTCACAAGCAGCCTCAGGTACACAGCAGCCTCAACATGTGTGCCTTGGCATACAGATTCTGTCTCGTGCCTTGCTCATTCAATGTGACAACACAGAACACAGCATACACAACAAAGAACACAATTCAACATGAAAGCCCAAGTAATCCCATTTGACTACTCACTTAGGCATGAGCTCATCTTTGAGGTGCATCTCCCCTCTGTCTAGACAGATACTCTCCATGGCTCTGTGGGCTGCCAGCAACACTGTGCCTCCTGGAGTCTCGTACACACCTCTGGACTTCATGCCCACAAACCTGCTCTCCACTATGTCAATGCGACCAATGCCATTCTCTCCTGCAACCTGCATCAGGTCCATACTTTCACCACAAGTATCACTATGTTTGAACACATTTGTCCCTGTGTTTGAATCGATGTATATTATTTTTCTATGACACACGCGTGGGGGTTAGCCCCTAGGCGGTCTTGGATGCTGTTTCTTCTGTTTCATTATGAAATGGGTGGTAGATTTACAACTACGAAACGCATGTGATTTGGTGAGAAGTAATATTTCTGTGTCCAAAAGAGCACCTGCAGCATTGGCAAGCAGGCCAGTCACGTGTTGAAGCATAAGCTCAGACAGACAACTTGGGTCGGTGGAACTGCCTGCAACCACTAGAAACATTTGGCCTCTCTAATATACACAATGACAACAAACTTGCCCAGAGACAGGTCCTATCTTGTCAACATGTGTCATATGCCCGGCAGAGTTTGATCCACTACCTCTACCCAAGGTGGGAAAAAAAGAAAAGTTTATGCTTTTCAGCCATCAAACCGGGAGCTTCAAGGTGGCAGCCCGCAAGTCTGCCTCAACCCATCTTTGCCTGCTTTGCCCCACCTCAACTCCCCCCCCCCCCAAGGTCAACAGGTCAAAGCAGCAAGTGTCATCTTGTTGAGCTGTATGAAGAGACTGGCAGGTCAAAGCAGCAAGTGTCACCTTGTTGAGCTGTGTGAGGAGACTGGCAGGCGACAGCTGCTGCCCATCAATGGCCACAGGGTTGCCCCCTTCAAACTCCAGGTCTATGTAGGTTGCCTTGTCTGGTGCTTGCTCCGGGCTGACAGACCGGGTGTACATGTCCTCCCTTGCCTCCTCCCATGGATCCTCCAAAGCATTTCTGCACCCAAGAGTACAGTGTCAGAGCAACGCATATATTTTTGGTACTTCACAGTCTGGGAGTGGATCCTCCAAAGCACTTCTGCACACCCAAGTATACTGTCAGAGCAACATATGTATACTTGTTACTTCACAGTCTAGGTGTGGATCTTCCAAAGCACTTCTGCACACTCCAGTACAGTGTCAGAGCAACATATGTATACTTGTTACATCGCAGGGCTCTGGGGTGTGTAGTCAGTGGTGACTATCAGACATCCTGGCTTGCAAGCTCAGGTGGATGTGGTATGCAACAGAATCAAGCAGATGACACATGGGAGGCATTGGGAGGCACTTGTAGGCAGTTTACTTTGTCACTTATCAGATGGAGGCAGATGACAAGTTGATGAATGAAACAATGAAAGCATGTGTTGCTCTGGTGGACACACTGTCACCCATACTGTCACTTGGCCCTAGAGAAAGAAACATGTTTTTGATGAATGAAACAATGCAAGCATATGTTGCTCTGATGGACACACTGTCACCCATACTGTTATGGGTGACAGTGTGTCCACCAGTACAACACATGCTTTTATTGTTTCATTCATCAAATATGTTTCTTGTTCTAAGGCCAAGTCAGTACGGTCCTGGGCACCTCCGTGTATGAGGTCCTGTTTGGGCCGAGCAACATAAGGGAAGTATTCAGGTATTGATGTGTAACGCAGGCTGCACCGACAGGCACTTGCTATTGGTATACAGTTTGCAAGAACTGGATACTGAATATTGTCTGTTGATTGCAAACCTGGAAGTGTGTTTGACAGAAATCAATATGATAACAGGCAGGCAGAGATGTACACAAGTGTATGTGACACCTTCTGCTTGTTGTCTGAACATTCAAACAGCTGCAAAGCATGCAGGCGTGCCAAGGGTGTGTCTGCAAGGTTGAGGCATGCATACTGGGCATGAGCAAGCTCAAGGGGCAAGCTGAAGGGGCGAGCTGAAGGGGCAAGCTCAAGGGCAAGCTGAAGGGGCAAGTCTCAATGGGCAATGCCCAATGGGCTAGCTCAAGGGGCAAGCTCAAGTCATGCGATACCTCCAACAGTGCTTGTGTGATTTGCATGAAGAAGCCAGAGAAGCAGATCACATTGCTGTCATTCCACAAAGGGGTTCCTGGAGAACACACGGCTTGCAGGCTAGCCTTTCCTTCATAGCAGACATGCAGTAGACAATCATGTCTTGCAGGCTAGCATACCATTCATAGAAAGTATGCAGTAGAAACACTCGGCTTGCAGGGCAGCATACCCTTCATAGGAGATATGCAGTGGAAACACACGGCTTGCAGGCTAGCGTACCCTTCCAAAAAATGCAGCAGACACACATGGCTTGCAGGGTAGCATACCCTTCATAGGAGATATGCAGTAGGTTGGCGTCCATGCTGAAAGGAGGCTCGCCGCGCTTGCTTGCTGGTACTGGAATGTTGTTCTTCTCAGCGTAAGAGATCAGCTTAGACCTGCTGTTCAGGTCCCATTCCCTCCAGGGTGCAATCACCTTGATGTCTGGCTGCAGGCCGTAGTATCTGCAAGTATGAAGGAAGACTGTCAGCCGTGTCATGTGAATGCAAAATGCAGTGTAATCAGTGTTTGTAATGGTCAAACTGTCAGCCCTATCATGTCATCAGGAACTGCAATGTGATCAGTGTCTGCAATAATTGAACCATCAGCCCTGCCATATCTACAGAAAAGTCAGTGTCAAGTGTCTGCAATGGTTCACCTGTCAGTCCTATCATGCCAACAGAAAATGCAGTATAACCAGTGTCTGCAATGGTCCAACCACCTATCTCTGTTCACACTTGCGGCAGATGCCCTGTTGCATGATGCTGGAATGTCGTGAGAATGTGAAGCACCTTGTGAGCTTGCTTCATGAGATGAGTCAGCCGAATAACGCCTCATGCTCATACACTTCACAGGCATATATGAATGAAGCTTCTGCTTCAATTATGACAAGGGTGAGATGCTTGTCCAGGTGGCCATACCCTAGCTCAAATCGCACTTGGTCGTTGCCTTTGCCGGTAGCGCCGTGTGAAACAGCATCAGCACCAACAGCCTGTGCAATCTCTATTTGGCGCTTGGCAATGAGGGGCCGGGCAATGGAGGTTCCCAGCAGGTACACACCCTCATATAAAGCATTTGCCCTGCAGCATTAGACATTGGCTGAGTACAGTGCTGATGTGATTTGTGGTGCACGGTGATGTGCGTGCAAGGGAATGCATGATTCAGCGTAAGGAATGACACCTGGGATTTATAGACACACATCATGTATTGGCCATGGCACTCCAACCCATTGTGTAATGTGCAGCACCTAGTGGAAGGTTGTGTTCTGAGAAGCAATGCAGACGATGCATGGTGTAATTCGCACAATTTTGATCGAATTTCTACCAAGATGAGGGTCAAATGCTTGCTGACAATGACCTGTGCGCATGATACAAGACAGGGATGAGTATTTGGCCAATATGCTTCCCTACAGCATTTCCAAGCAAGAATCTTGCTCGCAGGGATAGATGCCTATGATGCCTATGACTGGACTGCAATAGCAGGTGCAGAGTCAGCACCTGAACATGGGAAAGACATAGTCTCGCACAAACTCCTCTCTGAGGTCATCAATGTAGATCTCCTTCACACCAAACTCCTCAGCCCTTTTGCGAGCAGGCTCTAATTCTTCACCCTGTAGTTAAACGGAATTCAGGCCAAATGAAAGCTGTAGGTCACTGGGTAAGATTGCATGCGCGCAGTGCAGGATGTCGACCGCAATGCTGGCTTAAAAAGCGGGTCATACAAATGACAACATACAATGCACAGAAAGTGTCAGTGACATGACTTACCTGGCCCAGATCGGCTGTGAACGTCACCACTTCACAGTCGTAAGTCTGTTTCAACCATGTTAGGATGACTGATGTGTCAAGACCGCCGGAATAGGCAAGCACGACCTTGTTGACTTTCTTGCCGCCCAACAGCTGTGCAGCTTTGACGATAAGGCGATTGCGTCGCGACGTTACTGCTGCGCGAGCGCTTGGCACGGTCAATCTCGTCCCTTGCAAAGAGGAACTGCGCAACGTCTGCGCCGCAGCACGATGAGACCCTGCGCAATACAAATGTCTGACGATGAAAAGGGTGGTACCAAAAGTAGGCCGTATGCATCGCTCGTGTTGAGGCAACGTCAAGCACACAGAATTCAGCCGCAATGCATCGATACCCGAAAACACCCAGACCGACCTGTTGCGCTGGCAGAAAGGTTGCATGCATTCATGCTGACTGTTGGAACCTGCGTCTGCATATCTCTGGCGAAGAATGCGATACTGAAAGCCGTGCAACAGCGCAGAGCCGACCGGAGAAACGTTGCACACAGAGGCAGGTTTTGAAACCGGACTTTCGTCTTCTTCGAATTTTAGTTGTGATAGGTCAAGGCTGACTGACTCGACTTGGCGGCACCAGGCAGACAGACTGTTCTGACCCTGGTATCATGGCTTTTGTGGCAAGGGCGCCAAGGACAACGGCTTTTGGCGCGCCTCATACTCCACAAGAGGTCGGCTGTGCTAGCTCACATACTTCCTTCCAGCCCTTACTGTCAGGGAACTCCCTTGTTGTGTGCCTGCTGGCGCGTGGTGTTGCACCTGCTCGAACGTGTCTGTTGACTGGTTGCTGACTACCAGATCTGAGACCTTTAACGAAATCTCACCCTTTGGCTGTTGCAATCTGTGTTATAGGTGGGACCTGGTTCCTACACTGTCCCCACTCAACATGGGTCCAAATATCCGAGCTATGCACCGTTCTCCACAAGTACTCAGAGGAACTTTGACACAGAGCAGTCTTCCCATGAGGTATTGCACAATGTATACAGTGTGTATCTGATGTTTTGCATGTTGTCCTTGCAACTGCACAGATAGCGGATTGTGCACGCTTGTGGGAGGGGGAGGGGGGGGGGGAGAGCAGGAGACAATTTCGATAAAGTTGTGAGGCAACAGTCTGTGGGACACTTGCAAAAGCCTGCCTGCACAAATGCTGCACCCGATTGCATTCAGCGACGCGCCCAGATACTTCTCAAATCAATCTCTTTCCGGGCTCACGGGCTGATTTGCTGCTGCAGTACAACCCTGGCCCTGGAGAGTACAGCTGGACGCCAGCTAGCACCTCACAGGCCCAACGTCCCAGCACATGCTTTCTGAGTAATGTCTCCAGGCTTCATGAGCGCAGGTATGCACCAGCAGCCTTCTGCTGCCCACCAGGCCTGCCATGCTTATGACTCTGACAAGCACATGCACTTTCAGGGACCATCTGAATGCTGAACACCATGCAAATCTTAGTCTTTACCTCTAGCCTGCTGTGCTCAAGCTGTACAACATGCTTACACCGTTTTACTTTGCATATTGTTGCCAGCAAGAGTGCCCTCGGCAGGCTCAGGAACATTTGCCCTTGAATGAAGCCACACGTTTTGTTTGAGTAAATCCAATCTTGGCGTTACATGTTGACACTATATCGTCTGTGGGTACCATGTTGATGAAGAAAATGGTTGTCAAGAATTCCCAAGCTGGCCTCAAGGCAATGGTCAGGGCTGGCCTGCATGACAGTCAGTGACACAGACAAGCTTCAGACTGAACAGCCAAGGATAACATCCAGCACTTTAAAGCAGCAGATGTATGACTGCTGCAAGGACGCGCAATCAGCCAGGACATCCGCAACCATTCATTACAGTTTTTCACTTTTCAGCCCATAGCACAAGCCCTTTTACCAGCCCATGCAGCTAGTCATAGTGACGCATTGAAATCCAAGTGGTTCAGCTTCCAGCACTGTAAAAAATGCCACGATCCAGTAGATACAAATACTAATTGAGACCAGCAACTGCAGCACCACATGAGCATCAGACATGCAGCACACATGACAGCAGTTGCTCTCGGATGTAACAGCATGCAAACAGCAGGTCTGTGGATCAGCAAGGCTCACATGCTATGCAGCTCAGGCGCGATCACACACCAAACAGGATTCCACAACATCAGCCCTCACACCTGTGAAAATGTGCAACAGGACCAACAGCATTTGTGTGAACAAAGCCAGCACAAGACAGGATGGTAGCAGACGCCAATACACAGCAAGGCTTGCATAACATAGGGCTGGAAATGTTTTTACAGCCCTATGCAGTCCCAGGTCATTTTGCACAATCAATTTGTGAGCTTGCACCAAGGATGTGCATAGCACAAAGACTTGGTGCTCCTCAAAATTTGCTCAGTGCCCAAGAGCCTCATCAGGACTTGACACACCTGACCCTTGGGAGAGATAAGAGTCACCTGAACAAATGAACAGATGAATGACTAGTACTGAGATCTGGGTCATGTCAGAGTACTGCATCAAGCCTGCAGTACTGCAGGGACACTCCAGCCTTCACTCCAGGCCCTGGTGCCTACAAGGCTCCCAGTAGCTTCAGTAGGCGGGCCTTTCGGCTGAATGGGCACAAGCAGGGCCACCAGAAGGCAAAGCTGCCTGTCCACCACACGCACCTTCCACCATCTGTGCCTTCCAAGGCTCAGAGCTATGGGTGAGCTCAGCCCTCAAAGTGAACTGAGCACAGCTTAGCTCGATTGCAATCTCAGCATGCAAAGCACGCGTCATGCTTGCTGTCAGAATGAGTCATTGCTTGCTTCTACCATGTGCATCATCGAAACAGTTTGCAGGCAATACCACTTGGCTGCTGCTAGGTCACAAATAAAGGTGGTGCGCATGACATCCAAGCCAGAGAGCAAGCTTCCTGCTGGGATGTCTGCTGCATTTGCAAAGGGACTCTGCCCAAGTATATGTCTGGAACCTTCAGTCTGTGTCTAAAACCCTAAGCCTGTGTCTGAAACCTGAGTCTGTGTCGGAAACCCTAAGTCTGTGGCTGCAACCCTCAGGTATGAGGAGACTCCAGAGGGGCAGTTGCAGGCACAGCCCCCTCCAGAGGGCACAGTCTTCACAGGGGAAAGGAACAGCCGTGTGGGGCCGGGCCAGTATGACCCCACAGTCACAGGCGTCAGACCCCAGCCCAAAGCTGCCGTCTTTGGAAGAGGGCCTGAGATCAACAGGACAGCTTTTCTGTTGAGCTCCAGCGTCGCACCAGGTACTCCATCTCCCCACATGAGCAAGCTCATCAAGGTAGTCACAAACATGATGAATGGCTAACTCAATTGGAAGCACCGGCTAGTTCCCCACAAGTTCCCTCCCAATTTTCTCCCATGCCACAACCAAGAACCCATGGGCCAGTTCACGTGTAAGCTACAAAGCTGTCATCAGATTGAGTTCCATGGCTCTTTTCAATCCCAAAATACCTGTTGATTCAAAAACGTCGTCCCTACACTGGAAATCTAAACTCAGAAACGCCTGGGGACAGTAAAAACGCAAGGGAGATACAATGGTCTTGATGACGGTCAAAGCTGAGAGCAGCATACGTTCACCCTTCTAGCAGGGGAAATAGAAGGCACCAGGTGTGCAGTGCACCAGTGCTACAGTGAGGACGGAATCTGAATCCTCAGAAATTCTAGCTTTGTTTCTCGGGTAGGTCTACTAGCATGTGTTGGCGACAAACAAAACATGTAAAGCTGTGCAGAAAAAGGACCCTGCTGCACCAGGGCACTGTGAGACTATATCCAGCTGACTGAGTGTAGCTGGGGTTGTGAGAGGTTGTCAGTGTACTTGTCATTTGTTTGTCAGGGTTTGCAGGGCTTGTAGATAAACTGAAAGCAAACAAAAGAAGCTTTGAGGAAAGAAGTCCTCCTGCACTTTCTGATGCTTTGAAGTGTAAAGTTCTTACAGTATGCATGTGCTGCCCGTCAGCTATTCAAGCCTGAGGGCTGTTGCCCCCAGGAAGCCCTGAGCCCCATCTTTAGAACCCCACAGCTATCACTGCCTTCATGCACAACGCTGTTTCCTTTTCTGTGCCTTTCAGCTTGAATGCACACTGATCTGCATGACATTGCCTGTTCAGGCCCGGGGGCATATACCCCCCAGGAGCCCCAGAGCCCCAGCAAGAAGCACAGAGCCCCAGAGGTGAGTAATCCCAGCGCCACCAGGTCAATTGCAGCGTTGCAAGCCAAGCTGCGCTCGTCTCGGCGAGCAGCCTGCATTGAGGCGAGTGCTGTGGAGGAGGTTGTGCGCGCCACTCTGAAGCATGGCACTGTTGAGGTTAGACCAAACACTGCTATTATGCCTGTGTATATGCTTATGATGTTTGTTTATATATATATCTGCTTGAAATTCAGTGTATACCTGATTATTTTGTTGGTGTATATGTTCATTAGTGTCTGCATGTATACAGATGTAAAGTTTCTGGACAGTAGATAAAGCGTCATTAATGCCATAAGGTGCCTCTGCAATGGATCAGTTGACAAGCGGTGTTGCTGAGTCTTTGTGACCTTTGTACCAGTTGCTGTCAGTTGTGAAGTCCGACATGACACAGATGCGTTGTGGCAGAGCTGCATGGCCAGCTGCAGCTTGTTCAAAACTTGCAACACCTTGCATTTGGCAGGCAGGTTGTGTGCATAGATAGCTACAGACAGCTTGTGTGCATGGACAGCTACAGACAGCTTGTGTGCATGGACAGCTACAGACAGCTTGTGTGCATGGACAGTTACAGATGTGAGCCAGTCGCAGCAAGTGTGCACAGACATGCAACACTGTTTGCGTTTGCATCACCATTTGCTGCAAGCGCTGCTGCTTCAATGGCTGGTTGCGTTGCCTGAGACAGGACTGCAGTATTGGGTTCCTTGCATGTTACATTTGCGTACACATTGCAGCCATCAGTCATCAGTATGGCCAGGCATACATGTCGGAGCTATCAGTCATCAGCACGGCTGAGCTAATGCATACATGTTGCAGCCATCAGTCATAACATGTAGACAAGTATGTGGAGTTCAAGGCTGTGTACCGCAGGTGAGCAGCAGCAACAAGGTGGTGCAGACAGAGAGCCCCATAGGGCCAGGCTACTACGCCAATCTGCCCACAGCCTTCGACACTGTCCTCAAGAAACCGGCTTCCAGGGTGTATGGTAGGAGCCCTTTTCCTCTAATGGCTCATCATTGATACCTCATGAACCCAGGTGTTGGGGAAGAGGGCTTGCAATTTGCTTTTCGACATCTTCTTGGTTGGTTGGTTCCCCAAGGATCAGTAAGAGCTTTGCTGAGGCAGTTGCCTTGGTGCACCTGTATCTCCATTGAGCAAGTACTTCCAATCCATCTTGCCCTCTGCTCGAGTTCTGGATGTGGGCATCTGTTACATGTTATCCAGTTCCACCCATGAACGCATTTTGCTTCAGGTGGAAAGTCTATTAGACCAGGTATGGCTGACCCCTCAGCAGGGGAGATGCCCGGCCCGGGGGCATACGGGGGTAGCCTAACTGAAAGTTGGCTTGCTGCATCACAGCCTGCTGAAAACTTGGCGCCAGGGTTTGGCTCCAGCATTGCCAGGTCAGCTGCGTGATGAGTAATACACATGGCATTAGCATGCATCAGTTTGATGAGTAGCACACATGGCATGAGCATGCGTTAAGAGTTATGGGTAGACTGACACAGCATGTGTAGGGTGACATAGTGATGCTGCATCTAGTGCTAAAGCAGACACAGCAAGGGATAGGAACTAGCATGTGATATATCTCAGCAATTTCACCACAGTAATTGGCAAGGGTGACTAATTGCAAACACACCGCCCACAGGGCACAGAGTGAGCCAAAAAAGTTTGTGACTGCTGACATAACAATAATATGTATGTGGGGAAACAACCCTGTTCAGCTTTTTTCCATATTGAGCATGAGCACCATATTGAGCATGAGCACAAAATTGACTGTCCACAACACCCACACTGTCAACACTATCATCAAGAGCCAGTCCTATCACACTGCATACACCAGACAAAGGCAAAAAACGGAGTCAATCAGCACAATGTGGCTGTTTCACAGGTGGGGCAGTTGCGGCACAAGTGCCCCAGGGCCGGGGGCATATGACCAGTCAACACTGTCCATGCAGACAGAGGTGGAGAAGAGGACCACCAACACAGCAAGGCATGGTGCCTTTGGGGTGGGGGAGAGGTTCGCTCAATTCAAGGCTCCTGACTCGGCAGCAGTGAGTGTGACCTACTCACCTCTGAGTCAATTTGCTCCTGAGCTAGAATGACAGACAGGACATAGTAGAACGAATGCAGATTGCAACTTTGCTTTGTGCTTTGACATGCATCTTGCAACATAATGGCTCAACCAAAACATTGCTTGATTTGCAGCTTGAATCTCAGGAGAATGTTGCTGTGGGTTTTTGAATCAATCCAAGTATGACTAATCTGGTTTTGTCCACATTAAAAAAACTTTGGGCTGATTTTGCCCTGTGATCACCCTGAACTCAGCAGGTGATTCATCCTGAACACTCAGCATCCCAGGGATGTTGTCTTGATGCAGGGCCCTGGCAGCTACAGCGCGCCCAGCACAGCCCCAGGGCGTGCCCGGCCCAGCCCTGCCTTTCAGGACAAGCAGGACCGCTTTGATCGGCCCTTGCAGACCATGGTGCCGCCGGTAAGTACTCTTCCCTGAGACAGAACCCTGATTGCAGACCCTAATTGCAGACTCTTGTTGTTTCCCGGGTTTGCAGACCCTGATTGCAGACCTTGATGGCAGACCTTGATGGCAGACTTGAGTTGCAGAACCTACTTGCAGACCCTGATTTCCAGACTGAGCACTGATTGCAGACCCTAATTGGAGACTCTTGTTGTAGATCGTGATTGTAGACCCTAATTACAGACTCTAATTGCAGACCCTGATTGCAGATCCTGAAAGGTGATTGAAAAACCTCTGGAAGCTTAACATTGAGACTTGACATTCCTGTCATGGCATAGGTAGCAACTTCAGCCCAAGGCGTATGTCCTGATGAAAGAGCTGAGTGATTGAGGGACTGCTTTATGCTGAGCAGCAGCATGTCATCTTTGGCCTGCCTATCATGCCACCACTCATTGCAGCTGTTTGTGCTGCAGACTTCAGACACTGCTTGTGTGGTCAAGCTGTCTTTTGCCTCAAAACGCCCATGGTTAAAAGTGCAGACAGTCTTGGAAAAACAGCAGTATATAACACACAAAGATCCCTGTGGTTCCAGCAAAGCTTGTACAGAATGTCTGCGTCAGCCATGTGACAAATGCTGACACATATGTTGAGGGTAACCTATTACGACTGACTGGTTCTAATTAAACGTCCAGAGGTTTCACTCATCACCTGACGAATAACCTAAAGAGTCCCAAAGACAGTACATCAGTTGATTGATCAGTCAATCAATGGATCAACCGATTGATTGACTGATTCATGGATCGTTTGCTTGCTTGACTGATAGACTGATTGATGTTACTTGAACACAGGCTCACTGCAGAGCGTTGCTGGAGGCTGAAGGCACCTTGCAAAGCATGCCCAGTGCAGCAGCTCCAAGCCAGCTGGGTCCAGGTGACAACCCCTACCCCTTGTAGTGACAACCACTACCTCTTGTAACAGACTAGCAGCAGTAATGCGAGTGCAAGCGTAGCGTAGTAGCAAGTAAGAGCTTGACTAGCGGCATTTGGAGGTGCTGAGAGTAGTCTGACGGTGGTAGGGTAAGATACAGTTACCCAACAGTATGGCTAGACATGTCCGTAACGCAGTCATGAAGCTGGTATTGTGACACTATTGCTACACCTATTGTAGTGAGGCTGACCGGACTGGTAATGCCATAGCTGCATGGCAAAATCTCGCTGAGACACCGTTGTGTTTGAGCCCTGTGGGAACCTTACCAATGTTGTCATGAAGGCCTTGAATTTGGAGTGGATAGAATGCTTCACAGAGGATGTAAGTTGCCTACGTGCTCCTGCGCAGCCCAGTATAATACTTGGCTTCTCATTGCACTGACGCCGAAAGACGTAGTCTTTTCTTTTCTCTTTTCCTGCCTACATGTTTTGACTGCAGCGTGGGTGTGACATGCAGGCAGCTACAATGTGGCTGAGGGCAGCAGCATACAGCATGACCTGCAGGAGAAGGTCAGGCGCTGTCGCGCCAAACAGGGCCTCATTTTCATATCTGCAGGCCGCCTCAGCCCTGGAGTCAAAGGTAACGCCTTCTTGCACTGCATGCCTCCATGCTGCATCTGCATGCCTTGGAGTCCAAAGGTATGCCTTGTTGCATTGCACGCCCTGGAGTCAATGGTGATGCCTTGTTGCATCTGCATGCCTTGGAGTCAAAGGTAGTGCCTGTTGCATTGCATTGCATTGTCAAATTGCAGCAATCAGCGCAGTTTCCAGATGTGTCACCTGGAGTCAAGGGTAATGCCTTGTTGCACTGCATGCCTCCATGCTGCATTTGCATGAATAATAAACCTTACACACAACAAAGTCTACTGCCCTGTCAAAGGCATGTTGAATATCATGGTGCAGTCATAGTCTTACGGTTTGTCAAAACCCTTTTAATTATTGCGCACTGCATGTCCTAGTGCTGTGAACAACATTAATTGCAGTCAGCAGTTGGCGCTGCAAAAGGCACCACTCTAGCAAGCAAGACAAAAATGCCCTATAACAGCATGCTGGACTGTAACAGCATGCTGGAGCAACAAATGGATCTGCAGTTGGTCATGTAGCATTGCTGTGCAGGTGACATTGTACCAGGACCTGGCGCCTACAACAATGCAGAGAGGGACTTGCAGCACGTCTTCAAGCCTTTCACTCGCATCAAGGCAGGCTTTGCAGCAGGCACAGACAGATTCAAGACCTCCAGCAAGGGTGCTGCGCCAGGCCCAGGGGCCTATGATGGGGTGCAGGCTTCTACTCTAGGGAAAGCAAGTTTTAATATAACGTATGATGACCACAAGTTCAACAAGCTGCTATGACATAATGTACAGATACTTGAACAAGGTTTGCTGTACAACATGGGTCTGACTTCGAAAGCCAATGGTGATGTGTTGTTTTAGGCTGATAGGACATTCATGTCCAAAATCGAAGCTCACGACACGCTGTTATGTAGTGAACCTCAAGGTTGGTCTGACATGTATACACCTCAGTCCGATGCGCCTGATACATACGTGCATCAACTGCAAATACTGGTCATCAACTGTCATCTGCAACGTTGGCAAGGATCAAGCAAGTACAGCAAGCGTCACAAGTAGCAGCGTATCATGAAATCTACTTTGTATCATTATAAGGCGCATATGCTTGCATGCTTTACACTGAGCATCATGCATTTGAAGCAATCAACAGCAGCTGACAAAATAAGCCTGCAAGCTGTTGTGCATGCATAGAGCTTTTGCATGTCACAAGCTGACATTGCCTAGTTCATGGTTGCAAGGCGTTGTATACTTTGCTGACAAGCACCAGTCACAGAAAAAACAGTGTCCAACAACTGTATATTTACAGCTGGCTGATGACTCATTTCAGAAATGCAGAGATACTCAACAGCATTGACTCAACAAACTAGAAAAGGCTTCTTTGCACAATGCCACAGCATTTGACAACGGCAGGATGCCGCTGGCGACGGCAGTAGGGGTTATCCCTACTGATCATAAGTGTACAAAAAGTGTACAAGCAACAGCAAACAGCATATGGCTACTGGAACATTGCTGATTTTACATGTCTGTGCAACAGCTGTTGAATAGGGTGTACATCCACTATGTGGCAGCAGGCCATACCACTGGGCTTGGACCAGGCGTCTTCAGCCATCACATTCCTTGCCAGCATCACAGCTTGTCCAGAGGTTGCAGCATATCTCAACGGTATACTAGAACTGATACCAGCATTGCAGCCACCAACAGCCCAAAGGCTGCAGCACTTATCAACAGTACGGCAGGCCAGCCGAGCAAGCTCTCGTGATACCACAATGCCTCGGGATAACGTTTGTGTGTCTCTTGCAGCCACGCAGCTGCATTTACAAGGCCAGGCTCCTCTGGGTACCACTTGAGCAGATTTTGTGCTATGTCAGCCTTGTTAGAGTTCCATTTGGTGACCTTGTTCGGCCAATCTCGCAACTCAGCGGGCCATGTGTCATCTTGACCGGCCAGGTGCCGAGGAATTAGGAAATTACAATTGTTCTCTCGTTGTCTTTGCATATACCACCTGTCCAAACTTGATCTCCGCTTGCCTTGTTCAACCAAAGGTGGCGGTCTAGCAGTTAATTTGACAAGCTCCAGGGAAGGTGGCCTCAACCAGAGCTGCGCATGCACTGGGTGACAGGCTTTTGCCATCGCGCTGCGCACAACGGTGCGGTCTCGTCTCGCCCCTTACTGCTCAGGAAGCTGCAGGAATCTAATTGGGACCTAGTCAGCAGAACCTAAGTAGGGCTCCAAATGAACCTCACGGAGAGGAAACCCTAACACTCCTTGCTCCGTTAGGGCTGCAAAAACCCTAAACAGCTTGCACCTGGGTGGGTCTTTTGGATTGGAGGTCTGTAGAGGTCAACGCAAATTTCCTGGAGGTCAAAACTGCTCGAGGTCATCTTTAGGTTCGCGACTGAATTGGCAAGCACAAGCGCTCCGATTCGCTTGTATTCA
>JAABUK010000706.1_pt1 | contig 68271 bp, 45 predicted proteins | sample 5559141 | NCBI WGS metagenome assembly JAABUK01 (sample SAMN10711869, study PRJNA513367) | rock metagenome | isolation source: Antarctica rocks | place: Antarctica: Victoria Land, Pudding Butte nord | collected 2016-01-03 | reverse complement strand
ACGCCTGGCGAAATTGCTGAGTGCGGCGATGGCGATGCAGATCACGATACGCTCCCAGATCGATGGCCATATCGAAGCAGAATTGAGCACCGCGAAACTCGCGCAGCAAGTCATCTCTTCGGCCACGGGACTGAAGCGCCGTATCGAGCACTTCCATTTGCCGTGCTTTGGACCAACTGCTCACGTTCTCGTAGAGAGCCCGAAAGGAGTGAGATGTGACTGGATACAACAGCGTCGCGGCGATCTCGGCTAAGGGATCGTTCGGGCGGATCAGGTCCACTTCGGGGCTGGTGTCTTGCGCGATTGCGCCTAAGTTTTGCGTGGCCCATCCGGTAAGCGCGCAAAGGGAAGCAGGGGTATGCGTATCGGCATCGGCATGACGGGCGAGAGTGGGAGCGAGGGGTTCGGCGGGATCACCCGTGTTCCAAACGCAATCGGGAGGCGCGGCACAAGCCTGTGCAATTTCGGATGCCAGGCTCCGCAATTCAGCATACTGGGATGCAGCCAGGCGGCGAATTTGTTTTTCCAGAGTGCGGATACTGGTGACCTGCCCCACGTTGGTCGGGATGCCCCAGAACAGCAGGTAGCGGGCAACATCGAAGGCGCGCGCGGCCAGGTTCCTTTCGTACGCATCCGGCTTCATATCCGCGGGGCAGGGAAGCGCGCCGCGAAGGCGCTCGAGTTCGGAGGCGTGCACCTGCCCATACGCGTTCAGCAGGGCGCGGCCGGCGTGCTCATACACGTCCGCCTGTGCGCCTTCCAACTCGGGCGGAGTCACAAAGCCGGTCTTGGAAAAATCCTGGTAGCGGGTGGATTTCGCTTGCCCATCCCAGAGCGGCTCATCTTCAATTTCCGTGGCGGCGAGTTCGGAAATGCCCTCAAAGCAGAGCACGGTGTGACCGAGGTCGGCAATGGATTGATGACCGTACTGAAAGTAATAACTTTCAAGAAATTTCTCGGAATTGTGGGTGCGCACCCAAGCGAGAGACTCACGAATGGAGTCGGAGGAGCGGGAGTATCGGGCCAGCGCGTAAGCGCATTTTTCCGGAGGCAGCGGCGCAACGGTGATAACGCGTTTCAAGAAGACAATGATACCGAATGAGTTTGATTTTACCGGTGGAATAGCCCCGGCGCTTCGACCGGTTGCTGCGCGAAACACTCCAGGAATCCGCATGCCGTGCAGCGCCACATGATGATGGCCCGGCATTCACGGTCCTTGGCTTCGGTCCCCTGCCACCAGGAGGATTCGGGAACGCCCTTGATCCACCGGGCGGCTTGCACGCTGCCGGAATCCTTATCGATTCCGAATCCGGCATCCATTTGGCCATCGCATTTCGGGCATTTTGGTTCTGTGGGGGTCACGCAACAGATTCTAGCGCGTCCTGGCGCTTATGATGTCTGGATGACAGTGAGAATCCGGCGGCTGCGGCCTGATGCAACTCTGCCCCGGTACGCTCACGGGCCTGAAGAAGACGCGGGGATGGACTTGGTAGCGGTGGAGGATATTGTGCTCAAGCCGGGCGTTCCCGTATTGGTTCCGACGGGGCTTGCAATCGAGTTGCCCGCGGGATATGAGGCCCAAATACGCCCTCGCAGCGGGCTGGCGCTGAAGCACGCTATCACGGTTCCGAACAGCCCCGCGACGATAGACCCCGGATATCGCGGGGAAATCCGGGTGATTCTGCTGAACCTGGGAGGGGAGCTTTACGAAGTGAAAGCCGGCCACCGGATCGCGCAAATGATCATCGCGCGGTATGAGGCAGTGGAATGGAAGGAGGAGGACTTAAGCGGATCGATGAGAGGAGAGAGTGGTTTTGGGAAAAGCGGATATTAATTGGTGGACGACGGGGGGATCGAACCCCCGACCTCTGCATTGCGAACGCAGCGCTCTCCCAGCTGAGCTAGTCGCCCACGCGACGTTTACAATATAGCATGATGCCGGAGAATGAACTGCTTGGCCGCATGCAGCGCGAGTGGGATGCGCGAGCCCTTGAAAACGCGCGTTTTTACGTCAATACGGCTAATGAAAACTGGGATGACGAGGAGTTTTTTGCCTCGGGGCGCCAGACGGTGCGTGAAGAGGTTCTGACGGACATGATCAACATTTGTCAAGGGAAAGAACCGAAGCAGATGACAGTTCTCGAGATCGGCTGCGGTGTGGGACGCGTAACACGGGCCTTGGCTGAAGTGTTTGGAACTGTCCATGGCGTGGATGTTTCGGGCGAGATGGTACGGCAGGCGAAAGAGGCGAATCGCGCGACACCGAATGCGCACTTCTGGAAGAACAATGGAACCGATTTATCGGTGCTGGGCGGCATTGAGGTTGACTTCGCTTTTTCTTCGATTGTGTTTCAACATATTCCCAGCCGCGAAGTGATTCAGAAGTATGTGTGCGAAGTGCACCGGCTGCTGCGTGCCGGGGGGCTATTTAAATTTCAGGTGCAGGGCGACGCCACGCTCGCGACCGAAGAGCATGACACATGGCTGGGTGTGCCGTTTTCAGATGAGCAGGCCGTAGCGCTGGCGGACCGATGCCATTTCGAGCCGCGCTACAGGCATGGCGCTGGCGGACAGTATTTTTGGCTCTGGTTTTTCAAGAGCTAGCGCCTTTGGCACGGCGCGCCGCCCAATAGCGCTTCATCCGTTGTGACACTTCCATCCGAGCCTCCGGATCCATGGAAGGGCGGCCCCGTTTTACGGTTGGCTTTGGAGTTTGTAACGCGGCGAGTTGCAGTTGTTTCAGTGACTTTACTATCTGCTCCAGCTTGTCGCGTTCATCCCGTAATTCGCGAATGATCTTAATCAGGTCCATAAGCCCCCGATGGCCCTACTGTGTCAGAAACGGCCAGTGTGGTATGAATCGCAAATGATACCGCAGAATTCCGAAATAAGCGGCAACGCTTACAAGCACAAGGATAATCGCAATTAGAATCAGGAGCACCTTGACTGGCATGCGGCGTCCTTCACGCCTGAGCACCAGCAGGTAGCTGGCGAAAATCCCAACATAAAACAGCAGGATCATGGGCGCGGCAAATAGCATCAGGTTAAAGATGTCCGGCGTTGGCGTGATAACTGCGGCCAGGATCACTATTCCTAGAATGGCGTAGCGGCTGTGACGGATGAGAAACGAGGGGTTGACAACGCGCAAGAGCGTCAGCAGAAATATCAGTACGGGGAGTTCAAATACAATGCCGATACCGAGCGTTACGTTGACGAACAGGTTGAAGTACTCGTTAACCGAGATCAGAGGCGTGACGTTGCTGCCTACCGCGATGCCTAACAGGAACGTCAGGCCGAAACGGAAAGCCACGAAGTACGCGAACAAGCCGCCGAGAATGAAGAGCCCGGCCGAGGAAATCACGAAAGGCGCAGCCAGACGACGCTCTTTCTTATAAAGGCCGGGAGCGATGAAAGACCAGACCTGGTACAAGATCCAGGGCGAGCTTAAGAACACCGCGACCAATGTGGGGAGCTTGAACCAGATGACGTTGAAAGCCTCCATCGGCTCAATCTGAGCGAGATTGGGAGGGTTGACTTTCAGGCTGATTAACGCAGCTTTCGCCGGTGCACTGACGATGAGCCAAAGCTCATTGCTAAAGGTGAGGCTGGCCGTGAACGCGACAGCGATGCCGATCAGCATCAGGAAGATTCGTTTACGCAGTTCTTCCAAATGGCCGAGAAATGACATGCGGAGCATTCCATCGCCATCTTCCTCTTCTTCTTCTTCTTTGGGTTCCTGTTTGGGCGGAGGTGGCGGAGGCGGAAGCGCGGGTGGCGGTACCGTCACCGGTGCTAGAGGCGAGACAGCAGGCTGGTTGTCGGAACCGTAGGTGTAAGCTTCGTCGTAATAGTTGTAAGTCGACGAGTTATCAGTAGTCTGTTCGTGGCTGACGTGCTGGGTCTCTTCAGGAGACACAGGTACGCCGGAGGGGGAATGCTCCCCCTGCTGGTCGTCCGGCATTCGTATTAGCTCTTTATGGTGTGTTGCTCCGCTGGTGCGCCAGGGGCTACCGATGCAACTTCACGATGCATTTCGGGAATGGTTTCCGGCATCATGGGTTCATGGTAAGAGCCGCTTGCAATAGTCCCTTCCGGTGCTGCTACGGCTTGAGTCGAAAGAGACTCGGCGACAGCGTGAGTTGATTCAGCGCCCTGAGGTGCGGATGCGCTTGGAGTGGAGGATGCTTCAATGGCGGGGGTTTCGGGCAGTTCGGGCGCGTGATGCGCCGAATCATAGGAAGAATAATCGTAATTGTAGTTGTCGTGATACAGGCTGTTTGTGGCTTCCTTGATCGATTCCGTTTCCCGCTCTAAGGTCTTCATTTCGCGATCGAACGTAGTTTTCAGTTCGTTTTTGGCCCGATTGAATTCAGTTAGAGCTTTACCGAGTGTCTTGCCCAATTCCGGCAACTTCTTAGGACCGAAAAGGAGCAGGGCCAGGATAAAGATGAACATCATCTCGGGATAACCTATGGGACCCATCTATACTCTCCAAGTTTATTGTAGGGGATTTTGCGATTCAGAAAATCAGTTTCAAGCCAAGTTGTATTTGGCGTGAACTGCCGAGGTCGCCCCGTGTGGTGCGTGTCTGCGTGATCTGGCCAAAGGTGGCTGCCGTCAACGAGTTTACCGGTTGGCCGAAATTTGGATGATTCATGATGTTGAAAGACTCCGCCCGAAACTGAAGCGAAACCCGTTCTTTTACCCGGGTATCTTTCGACAAAGCGACATCCACGTCCTGTAAGCCCGGCGCGGTTAAGACATTTCTGCCCGCATTGCCGAAGCCAAGGTTGTGGCGTACAAATGCGTTCGGATTTAACCACTGGGCGGGAGAGCGATGATCAACGTAAAGCGGTTGTCCCAGCACGTAATCGGGACGGTCGAAGCCCTGCAGGCTACCGCTGTTATAGACCAGACCGGGGGTGGGCGCGACGCCGGGCGTCAGGGTGCGCGTGAGCGGAACAATCGGGCTGAACGGATTGCCGGATTGTAGGTTCACAATTGGGGAAATGGTCCAGCCTTCTACAGCCCTTTTCGCGAAAGCACTATTGGCATGGAAGGGAAGCTGATAGACACCGCTCAGGACGAATCGCTGGCGCGCGTCGAAATCAGAAAGCGCGCGCTCCTCTCTCAGGCTGTAAAAGTTCTGTATCTGAGGATTAGAACTGCCAACGGAATTGTTGTCGATCGACTTCGAGAATGTGTAAGAGGCGGAGAAAGTGAGTCCACGTGCGAGCCTGCGATTCGCGGAAAGCCACAAGCCGTTGTAAGTGGAATTGGAAACGGACTCCTGTACGGTAATGCTGGAAAATCCACTAATAGGACGCACGCCGTTGACGCCCTGATTGTAGTCTCCAAGCAAACGAAGATGGCGGCCTTGGCTGCCGACATAACCTACCTGGAAGACCGTGCCCGCAAGTTCGCGCTGAACATTCAAATTGTACGAAAAAACAACGGCACTCTTGAAATTAGGGTCTATAGCGGCAATGGCGCTGCCGGTTCCCGGCGGCAAGTTAAACGGGTTGGCGATATTGACATTACTGGTGTTATTAACCGAGGTAGCAAAGGGAGGGTTGGAACCCAGGCCAGTAACAATGTTGGTTACCGGTTCATCATAGTAAAGGCCTGTACCACCGCGGATTACAGTCTTGCCATTGCCGAGAGGATCGTAAGCGAAACCGAAGCGCGGTCCGAAATTGGAGAACTGACGATGATATGGCCGCTCTACGCCATTGGTACCGACGCGAAACAACGCGTTTCTCGCAAAGTCATAGACGGCCAGCCGGTTATGTATTTCGTTGGGTACGCCGTTGTACTCCCAGCGAAGGCCAAGGTTAAGGGTAAGCCTTTGATTTACCCGGAAATCATCTTGCGCATAGGTTCCGAGAGCACTTACACGCAAGCCCGGCGTGGCAGGCAACGCTGTTTCCGTTGCGGAGCTGGGCGTCCCGGCTATGAATGCGGCCAGGTTGGGGAAATTGATAGTGCCGCCCGTTCCTCCGTTAAAGTTATTGTTCCGAAAGCGGCGGAACTCGGCTCCGAACTTAAGCGAATGCCGTCCCCTGATCCAGGAGAGGGAATCCGAATATTGGAACGTGGTGTCTCCGCGGCCTTGCGGGAAACCAGAAATTCCGCCTAATACTGCGCCCCCGGAAATGTTGAACTGCGGGAAAACACTCGACGGTGAGGTGATACCGAACGCGGCTGGATCTGCTTTGTCATCCGGCACAAAACTGATCAAGACGCGGTTCAGCCCCGCCCGGAATTCATTGGTCACAGAAGGGGAGAGTACGTGGGTGTATCCGAGCGACAACAGCTCGCGCTTGGCCGGGCGCGTGTCACCGAAACCGGGCAGGTTGTTCCCCTGCAGAGTCGGCTCGGTCCGCTGATCTCGATTGGAAATGAAATTTCCGAAGATGAAATCGCGCTCGGAAAAATTGTGATCGATCCGGCCGGTAAACTGGTTCAGTTCGCGCTTCCGCCCCGCGGGGCCGACGAAGAAGGTGCCTGTTGCATCGTTCGCCTTCGGCAACAGCGGAATCAGCTTCAGCACTACGGGGTTGGTTACAGAAGATATCTGCGCGGAAGTGGGCACCTGAGTTTTCAGCGACGCTACTTCGCGGCCTTGGCGCCCTTCATAACTGGTAAAGAAGAAGGTGCGGTTTCGCAGAATGGGACCGCCGACGCTGTAACCGTAGATGTTCCGCTTGAACGGAATGATATTGCCAGCAGGATCAAAATAATTCTTGGCGTCGAATTTTTCATTACGTACAAACTCATATGCGGTTCCGTGAAAGCCATTGGTCCCCGATTTCGAGACCGCGCTGATCACAATACCCGCATTGCGCCCGAAATCCGCCGAAAAGGAATTGGTCTGCACCTTGAACTCCTGAATCATGTCGATGTTCGGCTGAAAGGTGATTTGATTCTGGGCCATGTCGCTCAGATTAATGCCATCGAAAAGATAATTCGTGGAATCTTCGCGAGTGCCCGATGCGTTAATGCCGGAAATACCGATGCCACTTGGAACGGCGAGGAACGTTCGGTTGTTCGTGCTGGGCGCGACTGTGCCTTGCGTGAGCAGCGCGATATCCAGAAAAAAGCGGCCGTTGAGTGGAATCTCCACAATCTTGCGGTTCGTAACTACTTCGCCCAGGGTGGACGATTCCGTTTGCACTCCGGTTGGCGAAGCTTCCACTGTAAGGAGGGTGCTTGCATCGCCAATTTGCATGATGGGATCAAGACGGGTTCGTTCGGCAACGGCCAGCGTGAGATTGCTCTGGACGAAAGTCTTAAAGCCACCTTGTTCAGCTCGCAAAGTGTAACTGCCGGGCTTAGCGAAAGGGAATTCGTAATCACCGGCGGAATCGCTCTTCGTTGTAAGTGCAATGCCGGTTGCATTATTCGTGAGGCTAAGACTCACGCCGGGTATGGCGGCGTCCTTCGGATCTTTAACGGTTCCGGTGAGCGCGGCATTCTGCGCAAGTAGGGGAATGGAAAGGAATAGCAGGCAAAAGGCTGCCCGGCAAGAGAGGTTCGCGATCTTCATAAGACTCCTGAAAGCCAGTAACCTGGCTCGATAAAGCAGTTACCGTATAGTAACTGTTCGGATCGCCCTGGAACAAATCCAGACGGCTTACTTGACGAACTTCTGAACGCGCCAGTTTAAGATTTCGGCCACATAGATTGCTCCCTTGCTGTCCACCGCCACGCTATGCGGATAGTGGAACTTGCCGGGCGCTTTTCCGTGGGATCCTAAGACGCCTAAAATCTGGCCTTCCTTGTTCAGCTTGATGACCTGATCATTTACGCCATCGCTCATATAAAAAGCGTCTTCGTTAGGAACGTAGGCCAGACCCCATGCCGCGCCCAAGTTCGGCCATTTGCCGAGAAATTTTCCTTCTTGATCGAACATCTGAATGCGGTTGTTTTCGCGATCGGCTACGTAAAGTTTGCCGGACGAATCCGTCACGATGTCGTGAACGATGTTGAATTGATTGTCGCCGGTGCCTTTGGAGCCCCACTGCTTCAGATAATCGCCATCTTTGGTGAATTTCGCAACGCGGGAGTTGCCGTAACCATCGGTAATGAAGAAGGTGCCATCGGAGCCGAAACCGACGTTTGTGGGGCGGTTGAACGCGTACTTTGCCGTTTGATCGCCTACGCCCCCGCCTACTGCGCCGAGGGTCATCAGGATACGGCCTGAGGGAGACATCTTGAGTACTTTATGGCCAGCCACATCGATGAGCCAGACGTTGCCTTCTCCATCGACGCGAATGCCGTGGGAAGATTTTACCGGAACATCATTCCAAGCTTGCAGCACTTTTCCGCTGCTATCGAATTGAATGACCGGATGCGGGCCGCGGTTGAAGACCCAGACGTTATCGGCCTTATCCACGGCAACGCCAGAACATTCGCCGAAGTTCCAGCCATCGGGAAGCTTGGCCCAATTCGAAACTGGGTGATACGGCAGAGCCGGCCCTGTGGGCACTACAGGCGTTTGCGCGAGTGCGGAACTTAGGAAAAGTGTAGTTACGAAAAGGCGAACCATTTACGCGAAGGCTTTCTGAATCACTTCGCCAGTGACGATGGTGGGGCGCTCCGATCTCCCGTTGTGGAGGAATGTTACGTTGGTGTGATTCAAGCCAAGCGCGTGCAAAATGGTGGCGTGAAGGTCAGTGACGTGAGCGCGATCTTCCACACCTCGTAGCCCGATCTCATCCGTTTTGCCAATTACCTGTCCTGGCTTAATGCCGCCACCGGCCATCCACATGGTGAAGCCCCAGGGGTTGTGATCGCGGCCATCGCCCTTTTCATTGAAAGGCGTGCGACCGAATTCTCCGCCCCAGACGACAAGAGTGTCTTCGAGCAAGCCACGCGATTTCAGATCTGCCAGCAAACCGGCGACAGGTTTATCGGACGATTTGCACATCTTCGAGTGATTACCTTCGATGTTGTTATGCGCATCCCAGCCGCTGCCGCTGCCGGAGTAAAGTTCTACGAAACGAACTCCCCGCTCTACCAAGCGCCGGGCCAGCAGGCAGTTTGTTCCGAACTTTGAGGTAGCCTCCTCATCCATTCCGTACAACTTTTTGGTGGCTTCCGTTTCTTTCGTCAGGTCTACGGCTTCCGGGCCCGCGGATTGCATCCGGTAGGCAAGCTCATAGGCATTGATGCGGGCTTCAAGTTCCGTATCCTCCGACTTGTCTTCATCGAAGTGCCGGTTCATGGTTTTTAAAAGATCAAGCCGACCACGCTGCTGCTGCATGCCAATGGTTTCAGGAGGGTTAAGATCGAGGATTGGCGCGCCGGTATTACGGAACTGCGTGCCTTGATAGGTGGCGGGCAGGAATCCGGAACTCCAGTTCTTAGGGCCGCCGACGACTTCAGCGGCATCGGTCAGAACCACAAAGCTCGGCAAATTTTGATTGGCTGAGCCCAAACCGTACATCACCCAGGAGCCGAGTGACGGGCGACCGGCCAGAATGGAGCAAGTATTCATCTGGCACACGGAGCCGACATGGTTCAAGCCATCTGCCCAGCATGCTTGAAAAACCGTCATGTTATCGACGTGTTTGGCCGTTTCAGGAAGCCAGTCCGAGACCCAAATTCCACTGTTGCCATGCTGCTGCCACGTACGCTTAGTAGGCATCAGCGTGTTGTTCGATGTCCCCATCGCGGTGACAACTTTGCCGAATGAGGCGGGAACGGGCTGCCCGGCCAGTTTCTGCAGCATGGGCTTCGGATCGAAAAGGTCCAGGTGGCTGGGGCCGCCTTCGATGAAAAGCCAGATAACGGATTTGGCTTTAGGTTTGAAGTGGGGCTGCTTGGGGGCGAGAGGGTCGGCGATGGTAGCTGCTGAAGCTTTCGGCAGCAGGCCATCGGCATCCAGCATGGAAGCTAGGGCATAAGCACCTAATCCGCTTCCGGCATTACGCAGGAAATCTCGTCTGGAGCGTGCAAAACGTTTGTGCGACATTAGTTTTCCTGAGAAGCTGCTAATTCCGGTAAACAAACTCGTTGGAGTTGAAAAGCATCTGGCAGAAGTCAACAAGCACTGCTGCCTGAGCAGGGTCATAACCGGCTGGCATATAAGCCGGGAGAGCCAGTTTTTCCGGGCCACGGTCCGCAATCAATGATTTCTGTTTCGCGAAGAAGGTTTGGACTGAATCCTTTTCCACGCCATCCGGTTTACGGCCAAATGCAAGACGGTAGGCGCTTTCAATTTGTCGATTCTCATCCGTGCCAGCTTGCTTCAAAACTCTTCCGGCGAATGCTTCTGCCCAGTCGAGACTGACTTTGCTATTCAAGAGAGACATTGCTTGGGGTGCGGTGATGGTCTGGTTGCGCCGACCGCAGGATTCGTGAGTATCCGGCATATCGAAGGCTTCGAGCATAGGGTAACGCGCATTTCTGCGTACGAAAACGTATACGCTGCGGCGTTCCTGATCTTCGGGGGAAGAAACTTTCCAACCGCCGCGCGGTTTGGCGGCACCGGAGGGGAGTTCGGGGAAGACACTCGGCCCGCCAACCTTATCGTTCAAAAGACCGGACACCATCAGAGCGGCGTCGCGGATGCTTTCGCCTTCCAGCCTTTCGCGAGGAAAGCGCCAGAGCAGTTTGTTGCGGGGGTCTTCTTTGGCGTCGTCCGCGTTGAAGGCAGAGGATTCACGATATGTATCGGAGGTGACCATGAGCTTGTGCATCCGCTTCATGTCCCAACCGGTTCTCACAAATTCCGAGGCCAGCCAATCGAGAAGCTCCGGGTTAGTGGGGCGTCCTCCCATCAAGCCAAAATCGCTAGGGGCGGGGGCGATGCCCTGGCCAAAGTGATAGCTCCAAATTCGGTTCACCATCACGCGGGCAGTGAGCGGATTTTCCGGGCTGGCCAGCCAATTAGCAAGCGCCGTGCGGCGACCTGTCGAGTTCACGCCCGGCACAATTTTTGGCATACCAGCGTCCACAATCGAGAGGAACCCGGGTTGCACTTCTTCTGCCGGAGCATCCCAAGCACCAACGGCTAAGCGGTGTGTCGCAGGCGCTTTTGCATTCAGGTCATGCATGCCGATTCCGATTGCCGGTTCACCCGGATCAAGCGAGGCGAATTGCTTTAACTCCACGGCTAGCGCGTCAAAATTCCTGCGCGATTCACCTTTCAAGGTCTTCGATGCCTGATCGTCATCAATCTCCAGGTAAGGCTTGGCCTTGGCGTACATCTGCCATTCGAACGGATTCCGCTCGGCTGGAGGCTTCACGATGGCGGCTTGGATCTCCGGCGGATACTTATCGAAGAGATCTTTCACGATCTTGGCTTTGGCAGGATCTAAGAGGGCCGCGATCTGGGTACGGATAGGAGCGGTCTTTTCATCCCACACGGCTTTTTTGGCCTGATAGCGTTTCGCCTCTTCAGAGTTGCTTAGAGCAATCTGATCGTCCGCGGCTGTGTTGGCGAAGAAGGCCTGCAGGCGGTAGTAATCGGTATGGGTGATGGGATCGAACTTGTGGGTATGGCAGCGTGCGCAGCCATAAGTCATCGCCATGAAGGTGGACCCTACGGTGTCGGTGATGTCGTTCAGAATCTCCTGGCGACGCTGCTGCAGAACACGGGCGTTGCTTTCGTCGGGATAGTGACGATTGAAGGCGGTTGCGACGCGCGCGGCGGGGTCGTTCGGCCAAAGCTCATCGCCGGCGATCTGCTCTTTTACGAAACGATCGTACGGGGTATTTTTGTTGAATGCCTGGATAACGTAATCTCGGTAGCGCCACGCGTTAGGGCGCGTTTCGTCGCTCTTGAACCCTTCGCTTTCGGCATAGCGGGCCAGATCGAGCCAATGGCGGGCCCACCGTTCGCCATAATGCGGCGAGGCGAGCAGCCGATCCACTACCTTTGTGTAGGCATCGGCGGATTTATCCGCAACGAAAGCGTCCACTTCTTCCGGGCTGGGCGGGAGGCCGCCAAGATCGAACGAAACACGGCGCAGCAAAGTCACCTTATCGGCCGGGCCAAGGGGCTTGATGTTCTTCGCATCCAGGCGGGCACGGACAAAAGCGTCGATAGGGTTCGCAGGCGTAGTGCCATCTTTCAGCGCCGGTGCCGGTACCCGGCGGACAGGCTGAAAAGCCCAGTATTTACGCTGGGCGGGGGTGAAAGAATCTTTTGCCGGAACTGCAGAGGAATCCGCCGCTAGAACGGTGGAAGAGGCAAGAATGGAAAGAGAGAGGAGACGACCGATCTGCATCTAATGTCCTTATTGGTCGGATACCAGTATTTCACGTTCCGTAACACTTTTGGAAGCAAGACTTCCAAGTTTTGTGAGATCCGCCCCTGTTGTAAACTTTCCGATACATGATAGCTTCCTTTAAACTTTCGCGGCGGACCTTTGCCGGTTCACTCATGGCTTCGGCGGCATGGGCAGCAGGTGCCCAAAACCGGATTATCAATATCACTAAGGAGGGAGCCGTCAATAATCCGTACGGCCTGCGGAAGGGACCGGATGGGCAACTCTATATTTGTGAAATTGGGAACCACCGGATCAGCAAACTCAATCTGAAAACACGTGAATTGACCACTGTTCTTGACGGGCAGAAAGAACCGTATGATTTGCGATTCGACGAACGCGGGATTCTTTACTTTGTAGATATGCCCGCGCACCAGGTGCGCTCACTGGATTTCTCAACGGGCAAGGTGACCGTGGTAGCCGGAACCGGAACGCCGGGGTTTTTGGGCGACGGCGGTCCAGCGGCGGAAGCGCAATTGAAGCAGCCGCACAGCATCGCGTTCGATGGTTCGGGCCAGCTCCTAATCTGCGATATCGGAAACCACCGGATTCGCCGAGTGGACCGGGGCAGCGGGAAAATCTCAACATTTGCGGGGACTGGCGAGCAGGCGGTGACGAAGGATGACTCACCCCGGAAGGACACCCCGCTCAATGGCCCGCGTGCTATTGATTTCGATCGGCAGGGCCGGTTGTACCTGGTACTTCGTGAGGGAAATCGTGTTTACCGTTTAGACCCGAAGACTGACCGCTTCCAGCATATTGCGGGGACCGGGGAGAAGGGTTACGAGGGCGATGGCGGCGATGCGCGGCTGGCAAAGCTGTCAGGTCCGAAAGCTATTTCGTGTGCTGCCGATGGAACTGTTTACATCGCCGATACGGAGAGCCATACAATCCGCAAAATTTCGGCGGCAGGGACAATCTCCACTGTTGCCGGAACCGGCACCAAAGGTGATGGACCGGAGGGCGACGCGCGGCAATGCGGATTAGCCCGGCCGCACGGCGTGTTTGTTGACGCGAACGGCACTATTTTTATTGGCGATAGTGAAGCTCACAAGATCCGGCAAATCGGTTAGGTTTTTTGGTTACCCCACAACGATTACTTCGTGATCGAGCACGGAATTAAGAGTGACATGGACCCAGCCTTTTCCGGTGGAAGACTTGATTTTGTCTTTGCCCACCAAGGTTTGGACATGATGCCCGTTGTTTCCGGAAGGCAGGGAAAGACTCAGCTTCATGGGGCCTACGGGCACCAGTTCATCTATGGGCATCTGGCGCGTGGCGGTCAGGTTGACCACGTGAGCAATCAAACGATCCTGCTGACGGTACAAGTTGCAATCGAATGAGCCAGCGCCTTCGAGCCGAAGGGGGAACTCATCTTGTGCGCCCCATCGAACAAGGTTCGCCAGGACATCCGCGTAATCCGGTAAGCTTTCGCGAGCATATCGACGGTCCAGATCGGCGGCGAGATATGCGGTGCGGCCTTTAATCAACAAGCCCGGAATATCAGTGGTGGGCTGCCGCATCCAGGCAGTCTCAGGCGGATAAATGGGGAAGGCTGGCACAAAAGTCAGGGCGGTGAGAGTGCCGGGATCGACTTTCATCGGCCAAAGCATACCGCCGAACGGCACGATGTCAGTCTCGTCGAAACCTTTCAACGCAGGGTGCCGCGCGCCGGTGATGGCAGGCTCTTTACCGCTCTTCGGGCCCGGAACCTGGGCGCGCAATTCGGGAATGAGGCGCAGATACGAGTGCTGCGATTGCGCGGCCCATGTTCTTTCGTCACCGGCTTTCGCGGTGAAGTGGGCACCGAAGAGATCGGCTAGCCCGAAATCTTGCCTGGCCTCACCCATCTCAGTGAACAGGCTGGTAACTCCGGTCGCAATGACCGAGCCTCCCTTTGCCGAGAAGGCACGAACCGCGGCACACTGGGCGTCGGACATGGCTGCAAGATTGGGAAGGATTAGAACCTTGAGGTTGGAACTTTCGCGTTCGATGTCATCAATGTGGACAGGAATGTAGGGAACACGCGCCCGGATGAGCGCCTGGGTGAACCCGCGGTAAGGAGCATCCACGAGATCTGCCGCATTGTCGTGCCCGTAAAAATCAGTATTGCGTTGCGACCACACAATTCCCACGTTCGCCACGGGCTTGCGGTTGATCAGGTATTGCTCATTGGCCTGATACCACTTCATCTCCGGTTCGGCGGTGCGATACATGCGGCGATCATCGTGGTACGCGCCGATGTGATGCCACCAGGGTTGAATGCCGCCAGCGAAGCCTTCAATCATCCACATGCGAGCTTCAGCGGCTGGCTTGCTGGCCACGCGAAATGAGTTGCGGCCCACTTGATACATGGCCATGCTCTCTGGCGCCAGCTTATCCCAGCCGAGGACGCCATGCACCAGCTTGCCAGTATCCGCGTTCTCTTCAAAGCCGTTCACTCCGCGCGCCTGATGATCCAGAAAAACCATCTCGGCACGGCCGAAAATTGCTCTGCAATCGCGAAAAGCGCGGCTCTGACTGGTGATAGAACCGCTATTCATCCCGAACCAGAGGCAGTCCGCGCCGCCTGCTGCTTTAGTCGCGCGGTTGTTCAGGTCCCAAATTTCAATACGGCGGGCGTAGTTCCAGTCTATCCAGCGCTTGTAAACAGCGCTGTTCCAATCCTGTTTGCGCGGAAGTGCCTGACCGGTCTTGTCCTTAAATTTTCGGGCACAGTTTTCGCAGTAACAGATGCTCTCTCGCCCCAAGCCGCTCCAGCTATTGTCGGCGAAGCCTTCGGGGTGCGTACGCTCGATGATTTCGGCCAACACGGCGGGAAGGTATTCGTCGTAGTACAGACTGTTTACACAGGTGATGTATTTATCGGCGGCGCGGTATGGCTTGCTGTCGATATCGCGCGCGAACCAATCGGGATGCGCCTTGAAGAAATCTTCGGAGGTGCGATTCGAATCCATGCGGGCGATTACTACCAACCCATCGGCGTGTGCGACTTTGGCAAGATCCCCATACAAATCGCGATTGCCCAGGAACTCTGCCCGGTGTTGAAGAGGATATTTGCTGGGGTAATAGGCGACGATGCCGCCCGCATTTAAAATCACGCCCTGCACGGCGGTGCGCTTCCAGAAATCGCGCCACCACGGAATATCGTACTGTTCCGGATCCTTTTCCGTGATGTTGGTCTGACCCCAACGGACGGTGCGGCGGTACCATGGCTCAGTCTTCGATGCGGTCCTGGTCTGGGCTTGGGCGGCCAGCAACGCCGCTCCATTGGATGCTAAAAAGGCGCGGCGGCTGGTCATTAGAAAATGTACTTAACGGCGAGTTGGATGTTGCGATTCCCATTCTTACCGGTGACTTGTCCGAAAGATCCGCTAGTGGGATTCGAGTTTGCACCATTCCAATTCGGATGATTAAAAACATTGAAAATCTCAAAGCGAAGCTGCAGCAATTGAGATTCGAATGTGGGGAAGTTTTTGCGAAGTGCGCCGTCCACGTTCCAGAACCCGGGTTGGCGGAGTGCGTTCCGTTCCTGAGATCCGAAGGTGCCCGGGGCCGGTGCCGTAAAAGCGGCCTTGTTAAACCATGTGGCGGAATCTGTAAAATCTGTCACTTTTACGGAAGCATCGCCAGTCTGGTTCCAGAATTGATTGCCACTGCCCGCGCCCACGCCAGCATAATCCACGTTGTTGCGGATGGAAAACGGCGTCCCGGATTGTGCCTGAAATATGCCGGAGAATTGCCAGTTGCCCAGCACGCGGCTGGTCAAATTTGAGCTCCCTTTCCACCAAGGCATATCGTAAATTGTATTCAGAATGAAGACGTGGGTACGATCGAAATCTGAGCGGCCCCAATAGGCCTTGTCGCTGTAACTGTTCGGAAGAACGTCGGTCAGAGAAGAACCGTTATCCTGCGATTTAGAAAGTGTGTAGGCAATACCGAAGTGCAGATTGGTGGCAAAGCGCCGCTCAATGCTGACCTGGAGACCGTTGTAGCTGGAGAGACCGGAGTTTTCCGCTAAGCCCACAATCCCCAGACCGGTGTAGGGGCGCAAAGCATTGGCGTTTACGCCAGGGTTCGCCTGTATGGTTCCGGGTAGCAGCTGATTCAGATTACGCTTGCGCTGATTATGAATGCCCCGGCGGCCGACGTAGCCGACTTCTACGGAGGTGCCCCAACCCACATCGCGCTGAAAGGTGAAATTCCAGTTCCACGCAGTGGGAACTTTGAAGACAGGATCCTGGCTGGTTAACGTGAAGGGAAAGAGCCGGGCTGTTGCGCCGGCGGGCTGATCGGCACTGCCGTTGATGACCGTGGTCTGCGGCTGAAAGGGAGCGTTTCCGCCTAAAGCGGTATCGCGGTTCACGCCAGTTCGATTGGCAAACATACCCAGGCCCGCGCGCAGGGCTGTCTTCGGAGTCACGGCATAAGCTACGCCCACACGGGGTTGAAACACCAAGTAGTGAGTTTGGGCGAGTCCGTCAGGCAGGCAGTGGTAAAGCGAATCGAATTGCCCGGAATGCAAAACCGGAAAGCGGTTTCCTTCGGAGCTGGGTACCTTGCAGCCGGGAAGAACGATGCCGTTGTAAGGGCTGCCGCTTGTGATAAAGCCGCCCGACCGATCGACGACAGCAGCTTTCGAGGGGTCGTAAAAGGCAGGGAGGAATTCCGCAAGATTGCCCCAGGTGCTGTGATACGGGGGCCAGATGGAGTGGCGGACGCCATATTCGAGCGTGAGTTTCCGGGTAGCCTTCCAGCTATCTTGAATGAACCAGTCGAGCGAATCGGAAACCCAGGGAGTGACGGGTTTTCCGCCCAATTCGGAATAATCTGTGAAGGAACCGAGCAGGGCGTTGCCGATGCCGAAGCCGGTTACTGTTCCATCCAGGAACCGGAATGCTCCGTTCTCATTGACGGTTGCCGGGGCGGAGGCCGTGGTGGATTGGATGCGGTCATTCTGGCCGGAGCGCTCCAGCACGACTCCGAACTTGAGCGTGTGGCTACCCAGGATTTTAGTGGTGTTGTTCGCTAACGTGTAGACCGCTCCGGACCACGATCCGGGGTAAGGGCCATTATCGACACTGGTGAATCCGGTGATGGCGAGAGAGGGCAGCTTACCGGCGAACTGCTTCACGCCGGGATAAATCTGGGGGTAGTTGATTCCATAAGTGGTTCGTTCACAGGGCGCGCCGCAAGCCGGATTGGCTTTGATGGAGCCGAGACCATCAGAACTAGCGGACAAGGTGAGCTCGTTAATCAGGGTTGGCGAAAGCGTGCTGGTCAAACTAAGAGCAGCGGTCCGGTTAGGCCGCGACCAAAGCGACTGGAACGTTCCAAGGGTCCCTTCGAAGGGACCATCGAAGCTCCATGGGATATGTGTGCCGCGGAAACTGATCCGTTCGGTAGCGCTAGCCAGGTAATCGATTTTGAAAGTATCTTTGCGGGTGTTGGAATAATGCGGATCGGTAACGATGTAATTGGCTGTGCCCTGCAGGAACCCGGGAGTGGGCAGCGGATAAGAATTCAGTAGTGCCTGGCCGTTATGGCTGATGCGGCTAGCCGGAATGAAATTGCCGGGAAAGGCAGCGCCCGTAACGGGATCCTTAATGACGATTGCTTTTTTAAAGAACGGATTGGCGGGGTCAAGAAGCTGGCTTAAATCGCCGTTGCGCATTGCAAGTGTGGGCACGGTGCCGGTAACAGTTTGGCCTTCACGCCGGCGAATCCACTCTTCGGCGTAGAAAAAGAACAGCTTCGTATTGCGCCGTTCGGTGATTTTGGGCAGGAAGACGGGACCGCCAACATCGAAACCGTATTGGTTGAATCGGAATGGAGCGGGCGCAAGATATTGGCTGGGCAGGGGGCTCAGGTTGCGAGTCCATGTATTGGCGTCGAAGGCGGAATTGCGCAGATTTTCCACCAGGTCGCCGTGAAAATTGAGCGTCCCACTTTTTGTTACGAAACGAATCTGGCCACCGGAGGAACGTCCGTATTCTGCATTGTAGTTGGCCGTAAGAATCTGAACTTCCTGGACCGTGTCTACATCTTGAGCACCCAGCATAGAGCCGGAGGAACGGGTGCGTGTTGCGACGGCACCATCCACCATCACCACATACTCATCAGAGCGGCTTCCGTTGATGCTGAAGCCACCGTTCGAGACGCTATCGGGATCGAAAGTGCCGATGGACCCGCCTGCCACACCGGGTTTTAGCAGAGCAAGGTAGATGGGATTGCGGCCATTCAGCGTGAGGTCTTGAATCTGTTTTGAATCCACCACGCGGCCCACTTGCGCGGTTTCGGTCTGCACCAGATTGCCGGTAGCTTGCACTTCAACGGATTCGCTGACCGCTCCCACAGTGAGTGCAAGATCAATATTCAGCTTTGCGGCGGAATCAAGAACAATGCCGGATTCAATGGTTTTGCGGAACCCTGCCATTTCAGCCGCAATGCTGTATTTACCGACCTGCAAATTGGGAACGGCGTAGTAGCCGCTGGAGTTGGTAGTGGTGGTCTGTTTTGATCCGTTACCTTCGTTGGTGACGGTTACAGAGGCCCCAGAAACCCGGCCTTGGGAAATATCGGTAACGTAACCGGCAATCTGCCCGGTATCGAATTGCGCATTTAGACAAAAGCAGAAAACAAACAGCAGCGCGGACCGCGCTAAGCAACGTGGCATACATCTCTCCCTGTAAGCAGTTTGAAACAGACTTCAGTTCAGAACCGTTTCAGGGATTATATGCTACACGGACGAGTTTTTTGAGCGGGCCCAATCCACCGGAGCTACCTCCCCGACAAGCAGGAGGTAACAGGCCACGCCCGCGACAGCCAGCACCGCGGGAGAAACGAATGCCCAATAGAAGCTGCCGGTTTCAGTGACAATAACGCCCGTCACGATGGGCGCGATAATTCCCGAAAGGTTGCCTACGGTATTTTGAAGGCCGGTCCATTTGCCCGCCGCAGCTGGGCCAGCCAGCGTTTGTGTGATGGCCCAGTGGTTCGATGCATACATACCGAACGCGATATAGGCGACGCTTAATAGCGCAATAGAAAGGCTGAGATCTTTGACCAGTGCTGCCGGCACCATGACGGTAGAGAGAAGCAGGCCACAGACAACAAAAGTCTTTCGAACCGTGGTGGGCGACCCTCCCCGGCGGATCCACCGGTCGGAAGCCCAGCCGCAGACGACGGCGGAAACGGCGCTGCCCCAAAAAGGAATGGAGCCGAGGATGCCCATCGCCGCAAGCGAGACATGCCGTTCCTGAACCAGATACGAAGGCAGCCAGGTGAGCAGGAAATAGTAAGAGTACGTGTAGCAAAAATTGCCAAGAAAAGTGCCCCACGCATCCTTACGGCGAAAGATAGTAGCCATGGTGACGCCGGTATCGGGAGCAATGATTCGTTGGCCTTGTCGGGGAGCCCAGATCATCCAGGGCACAAGCCAAAGCAGGCTGCCGAGGCCAAGTGCGATGAACATAATGCGCCAGCCGTACCTTGCTACCAGGAGACCACCGATCAGAATCCCGATAGCGGGACCAAGCTTCGTACCCGCGTCAAGAAGGGAGTTAGGGAGCCCGCGCCGATCGATTGCGAAACCCGCTGAGATTACTTTTGAGTAACAGGGAAATGCCACGCTTTCGCCGACGCCCAGCAAGAAGCGCAGGACGGCCAGCGAAATAAGACCACCCGCGAAACCGGAGGCCATGGTGGCGATGGACCAAATGAGGAAGCCCGCCGAGAAAACCCACGTTACCGGATAGCGGTCCGCCATCCAGCCGGCAAGCAGTTGGAAAGCCGTGTACGACCAGAAAAAGGCGGACAGGAGAAAACCCAATTGAACAGGCGAAAGGGAGAGTTCTTCAACCAGGCGGGGCGCAGCGACAGAAAGGCTGCCTCGATCGATATAATTAATAGCCGCAGCGAAGAAAAGCAGCGCAACGATTATCCACGTTTTGCTTACCCGCTTAGGCATTGACTTGCCTATGGTGGCTTGACATTTCCGCGAAGTTCAGTAGATTACAGGACGTAGCCTATCAACAATATGTTTAATCGAGAACTGCTGCTAACCGCTATCACTGCCGCCTTCATCGTGGCTGCGGCAGGCATTCCCCTCCCGGCGCAGGATTTTGTTCGAGATGTGGAGCCGATCCTGAATGCCAAATGCGTTGGATGCCATGGGGCTAAGTTGCAGCAAGGCGGTTTGCGGCTTGACGCGAAGTCAGCTGCTTTTGAGGGAGGTGTTTCCGGAATGCCGATCCACCCGGGCAAGGTGGAGAGCAGTTTGTTAATGCAGCGCATAAAAGGCGAGAAGAATCTGGCCCGTATGCCCATGGGTGGAAAGCCGCTCACGGCTGCGGAAATGGCAATCATCCGCGATTGGATTCAACAGGGCGCAATCTGGCCCGATGGCGTGGGTGCCACGGTGGTGCAGAAGAAGAAGCACTGGGCATTCATTCCGCCGGTGCTTTCCGCGGTTCCCACGGTGAAAAATGCCGCGTGGGTGAAAACTCCTGTCGACGCCTTTGTTGAGGCCCGCTTGGAAAAAGAGGGTTTGAGCTCTTCCGCCCCTGCGGACCGAGCAACGTTGTTGCGGCGCCTGTCGCTCGACACGATTGGGCTTCCCCCCACGCCGGAAGAGCTCACGGCATTTCTTCGCGACAAAAGCCCGCGGGCTTATGAAAAGCAGGTAGATCGCTTGCTCGCTTCGCCGCACTACGGCGAGCGGTGGGCGCGCATGTGGCTGGACGCGGCGCGCTATGCGGATTCCGACGGCTACGAAAAAGATCTGCCACGGGATGTATGGTTCTACCGCGACTGGGTCATCAAAGCTTTCAACTCTGACATGCCGTATAACCGCTTCATTGTGGAGCAGATCGCGGGAGACTTGCTTCCGAACCCGACGCAGGAGCAGCGCGTGGCAACGGGATTCCTGCGCAATTCCATGATCAACGAAGAAGGCGGAGTTGATCCTGAGCAGTTCCGCACAGAAGCGCTGATCGATCGGATGGACGCCATCGGCAAGGGCATTCTCGGCGTGACCATTCAGTGCGCGCAGTGCCACAACCATAAATACGACCCCCTGAAGCAAGAAGAATATTACAAGATGTTCGCGTTCCTGAACGATTCCTACGAAGGGAGCGTTCCGGTTTATTCGCCGGCTGACCTGATGAAACGAGATCAGACGTTGCGCGGCATACGCGAGGTGGAAGCGTCACTTCAGCACCGTAATTCAGACTGGGTGGAACGAATGAGCCAGTGGGAAGCTTCACTCAAAAATAACCAAACGCATTGGCATGTTTTCCAGCCAGTAGTGGATGACATTTCAACAGGTGGGGAGCGATATTTACCGCAAGCCGATGGTTCGTTTCTGGCGCAGGGTTATGCCCCCGCCAAGAAGCGCACCAAGATGACCATTAAGCTGGATGCACCGCGCGTGACCGCACTCCGGCTGGAACTGCTTACGGATAAGAATCTGCCGCGCGGCGGACCGGGCCGGCACCCGCTGGGCATCGCGGCGTTAAGCGAATTCGAGGTTGAGGTTGCCTCCGCGGACCAACCTGAAAAAACGAAGCCAATTCGGATCGCCAAGGCAACAGCGGATTATAACCAGCCAGTTACGCCGCTGATAATCGCGAACGATCGCCAAAAGCCAGTGTCGGGATTGCGCCTGGGTCCAGTAGATTATGCAATCGATGGGAAACCGGAAACTGCCTGGGGCACGGATGCCGGTTCCGGGCAGCGGAACCAATCCCGGCAAGCGGTCTTCACGTTTGCGGAGCCGATTGAGAATGCGAAAGGCATGACTCTGACGGTATATATGCGGCAGGATCATGGAGCGGGAGGAGACCGAAAGGAGAATCCGAATCTGGGCCGTTCGCGGCTTTCCTGGACCGATGAAGCAAATCCGGTAGCAGACCCTGTTCCCGCGGGTGTACAAAAGATTCTGAGTAAGCAGCTGGCTGAACGGAGCCCCGCGGAGGTGCAGGCGGTATTCCGCTACTGGCGCACTACGGTGCCTGAATTCAGCACGGAAAACCAGCAGATCGCAGAGCTTTGGAAGGCCTACCCAGAAGGCTCTTCCCAATTGACTTTGCAGACGCGGGAAGTAGCCCGTGAGACGCACATGTTGACGCGGGGAGATTTTCTGCAGCCAGGGAAAGCGGTAGAGCCCGGTGTTCCCGCGTTCCTGAATCCGCTTCCCGCAGGCGTAAAGCCCGACCGGCTTGCGTTTGCGCGCTGGATGGTGGACCGGCAATCGCCCACCACGGCCCGTTCGCTTGTTAACCGGATATGGCAATCGTATTTCGGCGTTGGTATTATCGCCACAAGCGAGAATTTAGGAAGCCAGGCGGAACCTGCTTCTCATCCTGAGTTGCTGGATTGGCTTGCGGTCGATCTGATGGATCATGGGTGGAGCATCAAGCGGCTGCAAAGAAATATTGTGATGTCGGCGGCTTATCGGCAGACTTCTATCACTACTCCCGATCTGCTTGCGAAAGACCCGGGCAACCGGCTTTTGGCGAGGGGCCCTCGCTTTCGGGTAGACGCGGAAATCGTGCGCGATATTGCGTTAGCAGCAAGCGGTTTGCTGAATTTGGAAGTGGGAGGGCCCAGCGTGTTTCCGCCAGCGCCCGCATTCCTGTTCCTTCCCCCCACTAGCTATAGCCCGAAACCTTGGGTAGAGTCTCAAGGCAGCGAGCGTTATCGAAGAGCGGTTTATACCTTCCGCTACCGGTCGGTGCCTTATCCGGTGCTCGAAACATTTGACGCTCCGAATGGCGACGCAAGCTGCGTACGCCGTGCGCGGTCCAACACGCCGCTACAGGCTCTGGCAAGTCTGAATGAGCCGTTGTTTGTGGATGCCGCTCGCGCGCTTGCGCTCCATACTCTTCAGGAACCCCGCCGCGATGACAGCCAGCGCTTAGACAGCGTGTTCCGGCGCGTGCTTTCGCGGCTACCCGGCACTGTTGAGCGCAAAGAGCTGCTTGCGCTGCTGGCGGACCAAACGAAATATTATGCCGCCGCCCCTGACCGCGCAAAGTTACTTACCGCTAAGAATGAGAACGGTATAGGGACGTCAGAATGGGCCGCGTGGACTGTCGTATCGCGGGTTGTTTTGAATTTGGATGAAGCGATCTCGAAGGAGTAAGCGCAAAATGACAAAGGAACTAAATCTCAGTTCGGAAAATATGACCCGGCGCTGGTTCTTCGAGCAGTGCAAGGTGGGCTTGGGAGCAATTGCTTTCAACAGTTTGTTGGGGAGCGCCTCCGCCGCAAACGGTCCGTTGGCATTGAAGCAGCCGCACTTCGCTCCGAAAGCGAAGCGGATTATTTACTTGTTCATGGCCGGCGCTCCAAGCCATCTGGAGCTCTTCGACAACAAGCCGCAGCTTACGAAGTTTAACGGCACGCTGCCCCCGCCTGAACTGCTCAAAGGTTATCGCTCTGCGTTCATCAATCCGAACTCCACGCTGCTCGGTTCGAAATACAAGTTTGTGCCCGCGGGCCGCTCAGGAGTGGAAATTGGTGAACTTCTGCCGCATACGGCAAGCATGGTGGACGATATCGCCATTGTGAAATCAATGGTGACCGACGTCTTCAATCATGCGCCTGCGCAGCTAATGATGAACACTGGGTCGCAGCTCTTCGGGCGGCCGAGTATGGGTTCATGGTCGCTCTACGGCTTGGGGACTGAAGCGCAGGATCTGCCTGGCTTCGTGGTGTTCAGTTCCGGGTTGAAAGGGCCAAGCGGTGGTAATTCCTGTTGGGGAAGCGGGTTCCTCCCTACTGTCTACCAAGGCGTCCAGTTTCGCAGCGGCGGCGAGCCTGTACTCTATCTTTCCAACCCGCCCGGCATTGACGAACACACGCAGCGTGCATCGCTCGATTCCATTTCCAAGCTAAACACGATGAAGCTTGAAGCTACGGGCGATCCGGAAATCGCGACGCGAATCAATGCGTTCGAAATGGCGTTCCGGATGCAGGCCAGTGCCCCGGATCTGATGGACCTTTCAAAAGAATCGAAAGAGACTCTTGATCTCTATGGAGCCGAACCAGGAAAAGCATCGTTCGCCAACAATTGTTTGCTGGCCCGGCGGCTGGTGGAACGCGGGACAAGATTTGTGCAGCTTTATCATGAGGCTTGGGACCAGCATGGCAATCTTACAAAAGATTTGAAGAAAAACTGCCAGGATACCGATCGCGCGAGCATGGCTCTTGTTCAGGATCTGAAACGCCGCGGGCTGCTGGAAGACACGCTGGTCATTTGGGGAGGCGAGTTTGGCCGGACGCCGATGGTACAGGGCGGAAACGACGGCAGAGATCATCATCCGAACGCGTTCACCATGTGGATGGCTGGGGGCGGAACAAAGCCGGGAGCGGTAATCGGCGAGACGGATGACTTAGGCTTCAACGTGATTAAGGACAAGGTTCACGTCCATGACCTTCACGCAACAATTCTCCATCTGCTTGGGTTCGATCATACGAAGCTGACGTTCCAGTACCAGGGCCGTCCGTTCCGGTTGACCGATGTTTCGGGTACGGTCGTGAACGGCTTGCTAGCTTAACTAATTAGCAAAGAAAGTTTCCACTTGGGGAGATAAGAAATATGAGGATGAGTGGGAATACAATTTTGATTACGGGCGGAGGGTCGGGAATAGGCCGGGCGCTGGCTGAGGCTTTTCAGAAGCTGGGGAATCAGGTAATCATCGCCGGGCGGCGCAAGCAGTTACTGAATGAAACTACGGCTGCCAACCCCGGCATGCAATCCGTCACGCTCGACATCGGAGATGCGGGAGACATTGTCCGCGTTGCCGAGGGTCTGAAACGGGATTACCCCTCGCTTAACATGGTGATCCAAAATGCCGGCATTATGACGCCGGAACAACTCAAAGAAGGCGACTTGAAAATTGCGGAGGCAACGATTACAACGAATCTTCTAGGCCCGATTCGTCTGACTGCTGCGCTCTTACCTGCGCTGCTCACACAGCCGCATGCCGCGATTATGACGGTGTCTTCCGGGCTCGCCTTTGTGCCGCTAGCCCTAAATCCAACTTATTGCGCAACTAAGGCGGCCATTCACTCCTACACTCAATCACTCCGCTATCAGTTGAAAGGTACTTCTGTTCAGGTTCTTGAGCTGGTTCCTCCTTACGTGCAAACCGAGTTGCAGGGAAGCCGCCAAGCGAACGATCCCGCTGCCATGCCGCTAAAGGACTTTATCTCCGAAACAATGCAGATTTTGAAAGACTCACCGGAGGCAACCGAAATTTGCGTGGACCGCGTAAAGCCCCTGCGTTCTGCCGAACAAAGCGGTGACTATGACAGCTTCTTTCAGAAATTCAACGACACCATGAGTGCCGCCCGGGCAGAACACTAAAAAGGCCGCCAGAACGGTTCAGACGCCGGAATAAATTCGACCGGGACTTCGGTGATAAATCCTTTCAACCAGTTAGCGCAATTCAGCATGCCTGCCTGCTCTGAGGGAATATGGCCCAGCACGATCAAGCCCTTTTTCTTACCTGCCGTGATGGCATCAGCGGCGTACTCAATCAGTTCCCATTCACGCGCCTCGCCGATCACTAGAACATCCAGATCAGGGCTGGTGAACGGGCGCAAACTTCCCGCATATCCCCAGTTACCTGCCACGGAATGCACGGGCAGGTTGGGGTCTCCTACAACGCGAATGGAACGGATCTTCAGTCTGTTTTCCATTTGCTTGGCTAGCGCGGCTAGCGTAATTCCGCTAAAGAGAAACCGGCGGGGATTTTGAGGATCGGTATTCTTTTCCCACCCTAGCGCCTGTACCATTCCTGTTGCAATACCGTCGGGGCGGTGAGCATGCCAGTGGTCGTGGAATCGGAACACGACCATATCGTGCTTATCGAGGAATTCCTGTTTGAATCGGTAGACAGAATCGTCTTTCAAAGCATCCGTCTTGTCTTCGTGGCTATAGAAAGTGGGTTCGTGGGTGATGACGAAGTTTTTGCCTGCCGCGGCAGCGCGCTGCACCACGTCAAGCGTTGCCATCATAGTAGTCGCGATGCCCGTAACCCGCGTTACAGTGCTTCCAGACTTGATCGTGTCGACAGTAGGTGTTCGCCACGGAACGCCAACGTTCTTCTGGATGCGTTCGATGACTTGTCCGGCGGTCAGCGCACCTGCTTCCTGAGCGGACGCAGTGGCTGCCGCTGCGCCAAGTACGAAGCCTCTTCTGGATGGTTCCATTCTAAAAAGTTTATGAGGCCAGCACGCCTGGCAATAGGCCGGTGCTGTCCGCAAATCTTTCTACCGGTGTGCCGAAAGCGTTCAGCATAGTCATCCAGAGATTAGCGGCGGGAGTATCCTCCGGGAAGACTAAATTTTGCCCGGATGCGATTCTGCCGCCCGCCTTCCCTGCGAGCACAATAGGAAGCTTATGCGGGTTGTGTTTATTCCCGTCACTCAAAGCGGAAACAAAAGCCACCATGGAATTATCCAGCACCGAGCCTTCACCTTCCTTGGTGTCCTGCAACTTTCGGAGAAGATAAGCGTATTGCGCGACGTACCACTTGTTAATCAACTGGTATTGCCGCAGTTTGTCTGCATCATTGGCATGGTGCGACATATCGTGATGGGAGCCGCTCACTCCGTCAAGCCACCGGAAGTTTACATTGCTTACTGCGTTGCCGAACATGAACGTACAGACCCGCGTTGTGTCGCTTTGAAACGAGAGTGCCACCATATCCAGCATTAGCCGCACGTGTTCGGCATAGTCTTTCGGATTCTCCCCCGGCGCAGCAACGGTGTTCAGCGGCACTTTCGGCTTCCACGCCCCGCGGCCTTTCACGCCCGAGCGTTCAGTGCGCTGTTCAAGAGACCGCACAACCGACATATATTCGTCAATGCGGCGACGGTCTGCGCTTCCTAACTGAGACCGCAGTTCGTTTGCCTGCCCCAAGACACTGTCGAGAAGCAGCGCATCTTCGCGGCTTGCATTTCCCTGGGGAGCGGACGCACGGAAGAGCCGCTCATAGACAGAGCGCGGGTTGATCTCTCGTGCCAGGGGAGTGGTGGGGCTGCTCCATGCAATGTGGCAACCATAAACCCGGGTGTATCCCACTGCCAGATCCACGCCGGTTGCTTCCGGTGAAATTCCCAGTTCCAGCGAAGGAAGCGGCGTTTGCCCAGCGCTCTTCTGCGCGGCAACCTGATCCATTGAAATGCCGTTCGAGTTGAGATCTTCACCCAGCGTTTTGCTGATCCGGGTAGACGTCAGAATGGCTGATTCCTTCACGTAGTGGCCGTCGCCATCTTTCGAAGCCTGGTTCCAAAGATTCTGTAGAACCAGAATTTTGTCTTTGAATTCCGATAAAGGAGCCAGGGTGGGGGAAAGTTGGAAATCGCGGCCGGTGCCTTCCGGCGACCACGCATTCACATTCACGCCATTAGGCATGTAAAGCACAGCCAGCCGTACCGGTTGCCGGACCGAAGAGGAGGATGCCGCGGGAGCCATCGCCTCTAGCCACGGCAGCGCTAATGACACGCCTGCACCGCGCAAAACCGCTCGTCTGGAGAGGGAAAACCTGCTCATGGTGTACTCCTGATTTTAGTATGGGGCGGAATGGCTTGGCTCACGGGCACCGCCGCCCTGCCAGCCTGATACCGAAAAGGCTGGCTCATTACAATGGCTTCGATCAGCGCCTGCGATTTGTAATTTTTGACTGCTAACTCCGCGACGATTTGGTCCGCAGTGCAGGAATCCTGCCGCGTTAATCCGCGGCCAAGCGCGTAACCCAACATGCGGGTTGTCAAATTTCTGACGAACAAATCTTTCTTGCTCATCAGCACGGCACGCAACTCATCCGGGCCTGCGAATTTCGTTCCATCCGGCAGCTCGCCTGTATTGTCGATAGGCTTGCCTGAATCCTCAGTCCGCCACTGCCCCAAAGCATCATAATTTTCGAGAGCAAAGCCCAGCGGATCAATCCGGCTATGGCAGCCTCCGCAAACCGGGTCCGCGCGGTGCTGCGCCAACCGCTCTCTGATGGTCTGCGGAGTACCGGCGTTGTGTGCGTCAAGCGAAGGAACATTCGGCGGTGGCGGCAGCGGCGGCGTTCCCAGAATGGAATCGAGCAGCCACTTGCCTCTGAGAACTGGACTGGTGCGGTAGGGGTAGGAAGAAACCGCCAGCACTGCCGACATACCGAGCAGCCCACCCCGATGGCTTCCAGCAGGCAATTCTACTCGGTGCGGCTGACCTTGGTTTTCCGCGCGCAGCTTGAGATCCAGCTTGTAAAGAGTTGCCAGCTTTTTGGTGGTGATGGTCCAGTTCGAGTCCAGCAGATCGAGAATGGATTCGTTGTTCGAAAGTAGCGCGTGAAAGAAGACGGAGGGCTGAAAGCCAATATCGGCCTGCAGTTCGGCATCGCTTGCGTAATTGGGGAAGAGCTTGGCATCGGGAACGAACTGGTGCCCTAATTCGCGCGTGCCCAGCCACTGGCTCACGAAGCTATCGATGAAGCCCATCGATTTGGAACTGCGGAGCATCCGGCCCACTTCCTCTTTCAAGACCTCTGGATGATGCAGCTTACCCATGCTTGCCAAATCGAACAACATCTCATCTGGCATGCTGCCCCAAAGAAAATAGGAAAGGCGCGAGGCCAGAGCGTAATCGTCCAGCAAACGGGTGTCGGCGCCGGGGTTGGGTAGTTCCGCAAGAAACAAGAACCGAGGCGACATCAGGACGCCCCGCAACATATAGATGACGGAATCGTCAAAGGTTTTTCGTTGTTTCCGGGCCACACGAAAGAGCGAGAGGTACGGCTCCATCTCCTGCTCCGTCACGGGACGCCGGAATGCCCGTGGCAGAAATCCTTCTAGAGTTTGCCGGGCCGCCTGCTCAGCAGGCAAACCCGCTGTGGGTGCAATGATGCCGATTCGTGAACGTGCCCGCGAATCTCGAACGGCAAAATCCAGGGCACGTTTCGCCGCATCCATATATTTTTCCGCGTGCACCGGTGAAAGAAACAAGGTTTCCGCCGCGTTGTCGAAGCCTTCGCCGCCTGCCCCATCAGCGGGCAAATCGTGTCCGGCGTCCATGTGGATGTTCAACAACTCACGGATAGTTGCGGTGTATTCGTTCCGATTCAGCCGGCGTATGGGAGCAACGCCGGGCGTGACTCCGCCACCGCAAGCTTCCGCGTGCAGCGCGCCGTCAACCCACCTGATGAATGCTTCGCGTTCGGTCAAAGCGGGTGAGGGTACACCCTGCGGCGGCATCTCGCTATTCCGAACGCGCGTCGCAATCCGGATCCACCGGTCTGGCTGATCGTGAATACTCGTGGCTGTGTTCACTTGCCCGACAGTAAAGCCGCCAACTGCTGACTTCCCGTGGCAAGCAGCGCAGTTCGCTTTCAGAAAGCCCTGTGCCTGATCGAATGAAAGCTCACCCGCTTGTGCAGCACCTAGTGCCACGACGGCAATGAAGGCAGCCCGCATCATAGCCGTTTCAAAACAATGGTCTGCTTGGGCGCGGGCTTTTCAGGCTTAGGACCTCCGACGCGCCCGCGAGTCATTTGAATCTCTCCATTGGTGAGCGTTCCGGTGAATAAAGTCTTCGTGATGGAGCCATTCAATTCTGTGGTCACCATAAAGCTGATTGAGTTTCCGCTTACTCTGCCATCCGCGAGGAGAACGCTTTCATTATCGCCGTACATTTTGCCACCAAGAATTTCGTCATGCTGCTCAAAACGAAAGGAGAAATCCTGCAAATCTCCATTTCGATCCGCCGTGGAACCCGTCCAAATACCGGACACGTCAGCACCATGGGCCGTTGCTGCTGCCAGCAACAGGGATGCGACCGCTTTCAGCACGCCCTCAGTATATCGAAGGCTGGTTATTTCACGACCGCTGCTACAACCTTTTCAAGCGTCTGAGCGGTGGAGTCGCCTACTTTTGCTTTATCCAATTTCCACTCGGCTCGAGACCCGTCGTATGCGTAAGTAACAGGCAGCCCCGTAAGCTTGGGATCGTATTGCCCTTCATTGCCACCCATCTTGTAGATCACCATATCCAGCGAGGGAACCACGTACATGCAGTACCCACCCGCGCCAGCCTTCCAGTACGCATCTTTCGGCACTCCCGGAATATGGCCATCCTCATTCACATTGAAATTGAAACTATGTGAAAAATGGGGATTAAACGACGACAGTTTCCCGCACATTTTCACGAAAGATGCAGGCACAATCTGTTGGTTTCCCCACTTACCTTCATGCAATAGCAAGTACACGAACCGCAGAACGTCAGTGGACCTGACGGCGATGCTTCCGCCGCCCGGCGTATGCTCCAGCCGCCCTTGCGAATCGATTCCAGCTTTTAGGTTAGGCCGGTACATTGCATAGCCCCAGGTACCGAATCCCAAAGACCCGGCAATCTTGAGGCGGATGTACTGATTCATTTCCATTCCCACCAATCGCCGCAAAACGATGGAAGCCAAGTGCGGCGACGAAGTAGCGTACGAGTAGCATTCGCCGGGAGCACACCACAGCTTTTCATGCAGTGCCACCGGGTCCGTCGTGGCAATTGGGCCATCTACGCTGGGCGCATCCCACGTCTGTTTCTCGCCATGAACATACACGGGATTCACTCCGCGAATTCCCGCTGACATCGCAAGCAACTGGCCCAGAGTGATATCGGCCTTACGTGGATCGTCCAAGGGGAAGATCTCCGCGGGCATGTATTTGGGCGTGAACACTTTCTGATTCAGCCCGTCAGGGATCAGCGCTGCCTTTTCTCTTAAAGCAATGCCGACCGCAATGCTGGTGAACGCCTTTCCGCAGGAAGCTAGTTCCGGAATCGCCTCTCGATCACCCCTTCCGAAATATTTTTCGTACACGAGATACCCATGCCGTACCACCAGGAGGCCGCCATGCTGTGTGCTGTCCTTTGTGTAATCGAAGGCAGCGTCAAGCTTGGCGCGGTCCATTCCCGCCATCTCTCGTACATCGTCAGGCTTGGTGAGCGTGCGCCAACCCCCGCTCGCATCGGAAGGCGGGAAATAATCCGCGGCAACGGAGCACAGTGCGATCAAGAAGAGAGCCAGCAACTTCATAGGCCCTTAAATTATCATGCGAGGACTGCTGAAAGATCAGCTACTTTTTCCGCCCGCCAAGGGTGCAAACAATTTTCCATTCGATTTGCGTTACCGGCTGCACGGATAGGCGCGAATTTCTGACCAGCACCATATTTTCGAGCTTAGGATCCTTTTTGATATTGGCCAGCGTCACAGGGATCGGGAGTGGCTTGCTGGCCGTCATTTCAACCATGCCGAATTTGCCGGTTTCGTCAGAAGGGTCAGGATGATAGAGTTTCGAAACGGTTATGATGCCGACAATCTCCTTCCCCTCATTCGAGTGATAAAAGAAGCATTCATCGCCGAGCTTCATCGCCTTCATGTTGTTCGCAGCCTGATGGTTGCGCACGCCAGACCAGTTGGCTTTTTTATCTTGTTGCATCTGCTGCCATGAATAGGCATCGGGTTCCGATTTGACAAGCCAATAAGCCATCTAAAGTTCCATGAAATTACGTGAAGATCTTGCAAGGCCATACTGGCACAAATAGAGCGGAGCGGCCACAGGAAGCAGGCTCCGCTGGGCAATGCGCTTCTGGCGAGAAGCAGGGATGCCCCACATTGACTTGCAAATATGCTTATGACAACTGGATGTCACGCCGGAATCGTGGATACCCAATCACCCCAAGGGCTCCGGGTGTGCCCGGCCGGTACGTTCACTTCCTTGTAGTGGTTCAGTCCGGCCCGGCGCAAATATTCCGCAGACGGTAGAAAATCGTCCTTCACCCCGCGGAGCACCGCATTCAACTGGCGGTCCATCTCTCGTTGAACTTTGCCGAATTGGGTACTGTTGCAGAGATTGTGCTGCTGGAAAGGGTCGGCCGCATTGTCGTAGAGCAGCCAGGGCCCTTGGATCGACCGCACATAGGAGTGAGTCCGAGTGCGTATACCGCGATACTCCGCAAATCCGTAGCGGCGCGCCTCTGTAATCGGCACGGGTAGATTGATCAAGGCCGCACCATTCGGATCCTCATGCAACCCGGATCGGTCCACGCCTTGCACCGCATCAGGTACAGTTTGGCCGCTCAGGGCCAGCAACGTGGGCATCAGATCCAGAAGACTGACGGGCGTGTGTACAACATGGCCCTTGGTCCGCCACTTTCTCCGATAACGAATCAGGAAAGGAATGCGAACGGATTCGTCCCAGGGATAAAGCTTGGTTGTCAAACCCTGCGACAGCATCATGTCGCCGTGGTCGGAAGTAAACACCACAATTGTGTCGTCGGCCCTGCCAGTGCGCTCAAGAGTTGCCAGCAGCCGCTCCAGACAGTTATCGAGCGCCGCCATATGAGCGTAGTAGCCACGGAGGATCTTCGTCGCTTGCTCGCTCTGGGATAAGGGTACATTGGGCCGCAAGCGAATTAGCAGATTCGCGTACATGTCCTTATACTTCCCTGGCGCTGTTTCGTAAGGAAAGTGCGGTGGGCCTAATGAAAGGAAGAGAAAAAAGGGATCCTGCGCTTTCGCCTGTTCTTCCATGAAATTGCAAGCGTCTGCGGTTTGCGAGTCGGCATCGTAACCCGGCCAGTAACGCGGCGTGGGATCTTCCCCCGAATAGTACAGAGAGTGGTTGTAATCGTGGCTGCACTCACAAGCCTTCCAGTATTGGAATCCAAGACGGTGGTCTTGCGGGATGTAGGCCAGCCGCCTGCCGTAGTTGCCGTCCGGGCTGCCGTAAAGATGCCATTTCCCGATATAGCCTGTGTGGTATCCGGATTTTGCGAACACCTCTGCCAGCGTCGCGCTATTAGGCTTTAATTCCACGTCATTGATGAAAACGCCATTGGTGAGCGGATATTGACCTGTCATCATGCTGGCTCGCGCGGGACAGCAGACCGGGCATCCGGACACTGCATTTTCGAAATTGACGCTCTCTCCCGCTAACCGGTCCAGCACCGGTGTCCGCACATTGGGGTCGCCATTGAAGCCCGTGGCTTGCGCTCGCCACTCATCACAGACAATTACCAGCACGTTCGGTTTTTTCTGAGCGGCGCCTTGCACCAGTGGAGCGGACGCAATGGATTTCAGCAGGGAACGGCGGGTTAGGTTCATAAATCGTAATCGTATATTAGAAGCCGATTCGCGGCCCCCACTTGAATTTGCCTGGGCGACCCCGAGGAACTAATCACTCCCAAAGTGGAACTGCCGGACGTGATCTCCGGCAGACCCTGATCTGTATGGTTGAGGGAGTTGAAGCTGGGCTAGGCGGACTTCTTTGACACCATCGAATACACAGGTGCCAAGATACATAGCTACTCCGAATAGCTAAAGCACAATGGCGCACAGCACTGGACGCGCGAGATGCAGCATGAGGCAAGGTTAGGCGGGTACACTGATCTGGTAAATAAACTATGCTGAACCGGCGTGAATTCTTAAAGCAACTGGGTGGCGCCGCGACTACTTCTGCCTCGTCCGCGACATCGGGTAGATAAAACCTCATCTAGATCCTTGCGGCCTGGGACCAGGTTGGGCGAGTTGCTCGAACGCGCCTTTTCGCCTTCACAAATCCTGGGTGAATGAGGGCGGCATTTCCTCCCCGATGGTCGTCAACTGGCCCAAAGCGAAGCTGGCCAAAAGCAAGCTCCGCCGCAATCCGGCGCACTTTGTGACTGTGTTGCCCACACTGTTGGAATGGCGGGAGGTAAACCAGATGCGATGGTTGCTCCTGATGCACCAATCAGGCCAGGGCGAAGTTTGGTGCCGGTTCTGCAAACAGATGGCGCGGCTCCCCACAATTACATCTACTTAAATCACAACAGGAACCGTGTCATTCGCGTGAAAGATTTGAAGGCAGTGGCAGTTTGAGCTTTCCACTATATGTGAACGGCGGTTGTGACAGCAGGAGATTGCGAATGGTTCGACATCAAGCAATTTACATTCCCGGCGGCTTTTACTTACAGGAATGCCTCGAGAATACTTCCAACATAAGAGGGCAGGCACTTACTTACTTTGACTAATCTCTGGTGAAAGGTAGGCAACTTTGCTAGCGGCTCCGCCTGAAATTCCGCGCGGGGGCATTCAAGGCACTGAACACTCCCCACCTGTTCGAGCCGGTAGGCGGTGCCAGCAGTTGGCGCTGAAGGTAATATTCTTAATACCGATGAATTTAACAGGTAATCGACCGACAGCCGCAATCCGGCTCATGCTGCTATTCGTATTTGCGGGGGCGGCTGCCGCGCAGGACTGGAAGCCGGCTCCGGTCACATTGACTACAAAGTGGGGGGAGGCGGTGACGCCCGCGAATGCCTGGCGGGAGTATCCGCGCCCGCAGTTCGTTCGGGAGCGATGGTCGAATTTGAACGGTTTGTGGGACTATGCGATCACGCCGGCTACGGAAGCAGCGCCTTCCGCATATCAGGGGCGGATCCTTGTGCCGTACCCTGTGGAATCTTCGCTTTCGGGAGTGGGAAAGGTTCTGCAACCAAACCAGCGGCTGTGGGAGAAGCGCCGGTTTACGGTGCCCGCCGAATGGAAAGGCGAGCGAGTACTGTTACATTTTGGCGCGGTGGATTACCAGTGCGTGCTTTGGATCAATGGGGGATTGGCCGGCACACACACAGGCGGCTTCGAGCCGTTCGACTTCGACATCACTACGTTCTTGAAGGACGGCGACAACGAATTACTGGTGGGCGTTACGGACCCATCCGATACGGGTGAGCAGCCGCGCGGCAAGCAGGTGCTGAATCCTTCGGGCATCTGGTATACGCCGGTTTCAGGGATCTGGCAAACCGTATGGCTGGAGCCGGTTCCGCGGGATCTGCATATCGCCGAGCTTCGGTTGACCCCCGACGTGGATGCTGGTGGACTGCGGGTGGCGGCGCTGACAAATCGCGCGACGCTGGACGATACTTACGCAATGAAAGTGACCGCTCTTTCGGCGGGAAAAACAGTGGCAACAACAACTTTGAGGGTCAACCGAGAAGGGTTGCTTCCTGTCCCGAATGCGCGGTTATGGTCGCCCGCCGACCCTTTCCTTTATGACTTGAAAGCGGAGTTGGTGCGAGTGAAGAGCCCCTGGCCGAAGGCAGCACCAAACCAGAATGAGCGCGCGCCGCGGTTCGGAACTCAAGAGCGTGATCTGTATGCCAAGGCGGAGGTTGAAGGCAAGCCGCTGGATACGGTTAGCAGCTACTTCGGTATGCGCAAGGTTTCTCTTGGCGCGGGAACGGTAGCAGGGCAGCCTGCGATTCTGCTGAACGGCAAGCCGCTCTTTGAGCATGGCCCTTTGGATCAAGGTTGGTGGCCGGAGAGCCTGCTAACGCCGCCGTCGGACGAGGCAATGCGCTGGGAAATTTCGTGGCTTCGCGACGCGGGTTTTAATATGCTGCGGAAGCATATCAAAATCGAACCGGCGCGTTACTACTACAATTGCGACAAGCTGGGGATGCTGGTTTGGCAGGATATGCCCTCAGGATTCAATGAGGGGCTCCGCAATCAGCGGCTCGATCTAGGGGAGCAAGTGCGGCTCTCTTCCAGCCGCGAGCAGCATGAATTAGAACTGCGTCGAATGTTGGGAAGCTTGCACAACGCGCCTAGCATTGTTATGTGGGTGATCCACAACGAAGGCTGGGGACAGTACGAATCGAAGGCCCTTGCGCAGTGGGTGAAAGCGATCGATGGAAGCCGGTTAGTGAATGCTGACAGCGGTTGGCTCGACATGAATGTGGGCGACTTGTTCGACATTCATACTTACCAGCCGGAGCCTTTGGAGCCGGAACAGAAAAGCGATCGAGCGATTGTTATCGGCGAGTACGGCGGGGTGGGCTGGCCTTTGGCGGACCATCTTTGGAACCCTTCGATGCGTAATTGGGGTTACCAGACCTATCAGGACCGGACGAGTTACCTGGACGCATTACGCAAGAAGATGAACGCTCTGGTGCCGATGAAGGAGAAACGGGGACTTTCGGCCGCCGTTTATACCCAAACCACGGATGTGGAAGGAGAAGTGAATGGATTGATGACTTATGATCGAAAGTACATCAAGGTGGAACCGGCTACGCTTCGCCAATGGAACGCTGCTCTGACAAAAGAAAAATAACAAGATGAACTGTCGCTAATTTCTGAAGTCTGCAGGATCGCTTATTGTTGCCTCCTCCGCGGTTGCAGCCGCTTGGAAACCTAACATCGTACCGATCTTAGCCGATGACATAGGCTTTTTCGACCTGGGCTGCTATGGCAGTGAAATAGAACGCCAAACCTGGACAACTTAGCCCAACAGGGGATTCGCTTCACGCAGTTCTGCAATCGGCGCGCTGTTGCCCGACGTGGGCGAGCCTGGGGCTGCTGATTACTTCAATCCGGTAACACTGACCCGCGATAACGAACGTATAAACCCTAACGGCGACAATTATTATTTCACTGACACTATCGCCCGGAATACGGTGTCATACATCGAAGCGGCCGCGGTCAAAAGTGAGCCCTTTTTCATGTACTCGGCGTTTACGCCACCGCATTGGCCATTGCACGCACTGGAGCCGGACATTGCCCGCTACCGTGGCCGGTATCGAAGATAGTTAGGACGCTTTGCGCCAAGCGGGTCACAAAAAACTGATAAAGCTGGGAATAGTGAACGCCAATTTGGGCATTTACTTCGGTCTCATCTTGAATTTGCATCAGAACCCTTTGATACGATTGCAGAATCCATGAGACTCTTTCGCAGCATTTTGATGATAGTAGTCACTATCGCAGCTCCCGCTGCGGCGCAACAATCCGAAAAAGCGGAACTGGCGGCGTACCGGCTGACTTCGGACAAGCTGGACCGGTATGCCGCAGCGAACCGGTCGCTTGCGCAGGTTATGAAAGATCATAAGAACGATCCGGATGCTGCCAAGTCTGAAAATGACGGGGACAGTATCTCGGGTGCGGTGCGGCACCTGGACAAGATTGCGCCGGCGGCTGCTGCGATTCGTAGCGCTGGCTTAACGACGCGGGAGTATGTCATGACGGGGTTCGCGATTCTTAGTTCTGCGATGGTGGTCGAGTTTAAGCGAAACGGCACGATCAAGGAATATCCAGACACCGTAAACAAGGCGAATGCAGAGTTTGTGGAACAGAACTACGATAAGATTAAGGCTATAATGGCGATCTTGCCAGACGCTTCGAAGTAAGCCCGACTCGTGCGTATCCAAATTTGCTTTAAAGCAGTTGCCAGCGGGCCGTTGCGGCACAAATAGAGCAAGCTACCGTCACGCGAGATCAAGAAAGTGAGAACAAGATTACCACTGACCATCATGCGGCACTCGCAATATGAGACGACGGGTATTTCAACACGCTGATTGATTCTGACGTACGGTTCACTATCTCGGAAATTAACAAGTTCACCCGTTTCTGAATGCCAAGTGACAAAAAATGATCAGTACTGCGTGTTAACGCCATGATGGCGTGCCGAAAAAATACAAAGCCGCTGATTAGTAACCAATGGCTTTGTCAAATTGCCCTCACAATTTGGCGACGGGTGGAAAGTTGTTTGGCGCCTGCCCGACCAGAAGCATTAACGCGGACGCAACTTCTTCGCCGCCGCCTTACAGAGAAATAGCTTCAATGGATCGGAAGTGCCCATTGATCTGATATTTGTGCTTTACTCCCGCTGGCACTAGGTAAGAATCGCCCTGATTTAACTGCTGTTGCTTGCCGTCCAAATCGAGCACCGCGGTTCCTTCCAAAACGTAGCCGACGACTTCATACTCGCGGGCGACCGGCGGCTTATCAAACACGTCGGTTTCGTCCCAAAGACGTAATGCGATTTTGGAACCTTTGATCAAGTGGTCAGGATTGTTCATGTTTCTATTGTCGATCCAAGCGGCACGTTATGTGTTGAACAATCACTCAAGCGGTCGATATGCCCGGTCTGGTAGCGCACCGATGGTGAACTGCGATACGCTCCCGGTTTGCCTACCGCATCGACCTCCGCTCCTCGCCCGCCAACGGATTTGACCTGCTAGCGAAGTGGGGAGCGCTGGATGTTTAGCCGGTGGGCTTCGGATTTGCGGCGATTTCCCCGATTCCGTTACGCGGACATGGTGGGCTGGTTAATTCGGAGGCTCCCAAAGCTGCAAGTAGTTCACCCCAGCCCTTTTCGCGATCTACGATTTGTTCGGCTACGATCGGTTATTTTTTCTCGACCGACCTTAGCGGTGTGCTCGGCCATCTGGGTGAACAGAAATGTTCCGGTCACCTCACCGCAGACAAAGATGTTCTTTACGTTGGTCAGGCAACGACGGTCAACTACGATGCCCTCGTCCGTTGTGCTGACGCTGGCCGCTCGCAACTCAAGACTTTCGATGTTTAGCTGCGCGGGCGGTGTAAGACTGCAAGTAACCACGGGAGCGCATCCCGGGTCAAGGCAACAGGACGGAGCGGTTCAGCCAGACAATGTTGTCCCAGCTCAAGAGCTTTTCTGTTCCGTCGAACAACTTCGCATAGCTTCCTCCCCCGGCCTTGAAGGAAAACTCTTTGACCCGATCCGGGGGGTTGGTCGTCGCGTTACGCAGGATGTCGAGAACCTGCTCCTGATGGGAAATTTGATAAAAAGAAGGCGTCTTCGCCGAGTAAAATTTTATATCCGAAGGATTCCCCTTGTTTGCCGCTCGCCTTTCAAACCGAATTCGCATTTCGATGTGTTCACCGGAGGCCGCAGAAAAGGACCAGTCCTGTGAATCGACCGCTGTGCCCGTCAGTCCGACTGCCGTCGAACGCTGAAGCGCGTGTGTCGTGGCCAGAATGTAATTACCAAAGGACCCCGGAGCATCGCCCGGATCAGCAGTTAGCCCACCGACTATCAGTTGAACGTTCGCTCCGGTCGGGTCTTTGACCGGCGCTGCGAGGTAGACCAGTTGGTTGGCACCCTTGCCCAGCGGTTTTCCGTCAGGACCATTAATACTGATGCGGTCCACAAAAATCACTCGCAAATTTGCGTCTTTCGCCGGTCCCTGTGAAGCCACATTCGGCTTCCAGCCCGGCGGTAACAGGGCGGCCAAAGCAGCATCCGGAACGTGGACATCGAGTTGGAAGCGTGCCTCGGCACTGTATTCCTGCATAGTCTGAGCTGTCAACAAATCGCTGCTGAGTGCCCCGGCAGTGAGTAAAGCGAAGCCGAATAAAAATTGACTGATTGAGTTGTGAGTCATCATTAACCCTCCATTGCGCCCTGCGCAAACGTCAATCTTACAGCACCTTCCAACCGCTCTCATTTCGGCCAGCGCAGTTCCTCCGGAACCCTTTCGGTTTCCGATTTCAGGATGGCCAATTTGAAATGTCCAGGTGAACGCAGCGTCCCCTCAGCGTTCAAAATTCACACGAAGGATAGCAATGCATGGGGGTTGAGACACGCGCAAACACGCGACTAGAAACGTGAAAGCCAGAGCGCGGCACAATCTGGGCTTCGGGAATTCCGGACGGAATGTTCCGCCCCGAGATTCTTGTGCGCGTACTGGACCCCTAGGATGGCGGAGAGAATCTCCTCGAGACCGCTGACAAGGCCGGGCCGGGAATGGCATGTGACCCGTAGTTCCGTTTTGGCTTTTGGCGTCTAGGACAGGAACGACGGGAAGAGGGCAAAAGTTTGGCACGCGGGCACAATATCGCGTTGCCGCAACAATCAAACCCAAACACCGCTATCGCGTCTAACCTGTCTTGAGCTATTCCCCAAGCGCACACATCAACTAAGATTGAAGTCCGAAGTATGCTTCAAATTCTGCTAATTTCCTTGTCCCTGGCCCTGCTCGCCGGGTGCAAGTCGGCGACTACGCTCCCCGGCCCGCCCCCTCCTACTGCTATCCGTGTCGTCAACGCCCGCTCCATGGACGTACCTTTGGAGCTCTCCGCCATCGGCACCGTGGAACCCGAATCCACCGTCGAAGTAAAATCCCGCGTCGCCGGCCAAGTCCGCTCGATTCATTTTCAGGAAGGGCAGGACGTCTCCCGCGGCCAACTTCTCTTCACCATTGACCCCGACCCTCTCAACGCCCAGATCGCCGAACTCGACGCCAACATCGCCCGGGATTCTGCGCTCGCCCGCCAAGCCCGCGCTACCGTCCTCAAGGATGAATCGCAACTCAAGACGGCCCGCAGCCAGGCCGGACGCAGTGCCCAACTCTCCCGCGAAGGCATCATCTCGAAAGAGCAGACTGAAACCGCGAGCACCACCGCCGATACGTCCGCCGGAGTTCTCGCGGCTGACCAGGCCGCGGTCGAATCCGCCGATGCCGCCATGAAGGCCGATACCGCCCGCCTCGCCGCCACCAGACTCCAACTCAGCTACACCCGCATCAACGCCCCCATCAGCGGTCGCGCTGGTGCCGTGCTGGTGCGCCCTGGCAATCTCGTGAAAGAGAATGACGTCAGCCTGGTCACCATCCTGCAAATCGCTCCCGTGTTCGTCACCTTCTCCGTACCCGAACAGTTCCTAAATGAAATCCGCCGCTATCAGTCCGGACATGCGCTCGCCGTTGACGCGAAAGGTTCCAGCGGCACGCACTCCGCCGGTTCGCTCCGATTTCTCGATAACTCCGTCGACCCCACCACGGGCACCATCAAACTCAAAGCGGAATTCCCCAACCGGCAACGCCAACTCTGGCCCGGCTCCTTTGCTACCGTCCAGGCCACGCTCAAGAATGAAGCAAACCGCATCGTCGTTCTCTCGAAGACCATCCAGACCGGCCCCGCGGGTAAGTATGTCTGGATCCTTGATGCCAAAAACACCGCCGCCATGCGCCCCGTGACTGTGGAGCGTCCCTATCTGGCTCCCGATGGCCTGGAATACTCCGTCATCTCCGCCGGCCTCACCGAAGGCGAACGCGTCGTCTCTGAAGGCCAGATGCGCCTTGCTCCCGGGGGAGCCGTCCGCATCCTGGCATCTTAGCTCGCCATGACAACTTTCTTCATCCGTCGCGCCGTTACCACTTCGCTCCTTTCGGCCGCCATCCTCGTCTTCGGCCTCATCAGCTTCTTCTCCCTCCCGGTCAGCGACCTCCCTAGCGTCGAATACCCAACCTTGCAAGTCTCCGCCTCGCTCCCCGGCGCCAACCCGGATACCATGGCCTCCAGCGTCGCCACTCCTCTCGAACGCGAATTCTCCACCGTCGCCGGCATCCAGAGCATGTCGTCCTCAAGCTCGCTCGGCTCGACAGGCATCACCCTCCAGTTCGATCTCTCCCGCAGCATCGATGCCGCCGCGCAGGACGTCCAGGCCGCCATCTCCCGCGCCTCCGGCAGTTTGCCCACCAACATGCCCGCGCCTCCCTCTTACTCAAAGGTGAATCCGGCCGAGCAGCCCATCATGTACATGAGCATCAACAGCGCCACCATGCCCATGGCACAGCTCGATGAATATGCCGAAACGCTCATCGCCCGCCGCATCTCCATGGTCTCCGGCGTCGCGCGCGTACAGGTCTTTGGCTCTCAAAAATACGCGGTGCGCGTACAGGCCGATGCGGAAAAACTCGCCGCTCGCCAAGTTGGTCTCGAAGAGGTTCGCGACTCGCTCTCGAAGGGCAACCTCAATCTCCCCGCCGGCTCGCTCTATGGCATCAACAAGGCTTTCACCGTTCAATCCAACAGCCAACTCAATACCGCCGCGCAGTTCGGCCCCATGATCATCACCTACCGGAATGGCAATCCCGTCCGGCTGCAGGACGTTGCCAACGTGCTCGATTCCGTCTCGCAGAATAAGGCCATCTTCTGGTTCAAAGACACGCCTTCCATGGTGCTCGCCGTCAATAAGCAGCCCGGCACCAACACGGTAGCTGTTGTCGATGCCGTCAAAGCTCTCGTCCCTACCCTCAAGCAGGGTATCCCCGCCGGCATCAACTTGAACGTCGATTTCGACGCTTCCCGCAACATCCGCGACTCCATTGCAGATGTCAAAACCACCCTGCTCATCACCGTCGGCCTCGTCATTCTGGTGATTTTCTGCTTCCTTCGAAACTTGTCCGCCACCCTCATCCCCTCGCTCGCCGTCCCCCTCTCCCTCCTTGGCACCTTTTCCGCCATGAAGCTCTTCGGCTTCACCATCGATACGCTCTCCATGATGGCTATGACCCTTTCCGTTGGCTTCGTTGTCGACGATGCCATTGTCATGCTCGAAAACATCGTCCGCCACATGGAGATGGGTAAACCGCGCATGCAGGCCGCCCTAGAAGGCGCGCGCGAAGTCGGCTTCACCATTGTGTCCATGACCATCTCGCTGGTCGCCGTATTCATCCCCGTGCTGTTCCTTGAAGGCATCATCGGCCGCCTGTTGCGGGAGTTCTCCATCACCATCGCCGTCGCCGTGCTCATCAGCGGCCTGGTCTCCCTCACCCTCACGCCCATGCTCTGCAGCCGCTTCCTCTCCGAACCCGGCAAAAGCTCCCACGGAGCGCTCTACCGCGCTTCCGAACGCTTTTTCAACGGCCTCACCGATCTCTACCGCCGCACCCTCGATCAGGCACTCCGCTTCCGCGCCGCCGTCCTCGTCGCCAGCATTGCCTTTACTGCCGTCTCCGTGTGGCTCTTCATCATCATGCCGAAAGGCTTCCTCCCCACCGTCGATGTAGGCTTCGCTTTCGGCGGCACAGAAGCCGCGGAGGACACCAGCTACAACACCATGAAGAAGCTTCAGCGCCAGGCCGGTGACGTCATCGGCCGCAATCCCTGGATCAACTTCTACGTTACCGGCACCGGCGGCTTCGGCGGTCAAAACCAGGGCTTCATGTTCCTCGATCTGAAGAAGGACAAGCACCGCCCCCACGCCGAAACAATTATTGCCGATCTTCAGAAAGGCTTTGCCACCATCCCCGGACTCACCGTATTTCTCCGCATCCCACCGCTCATCACCCTCGGCCAGGGCGAGGGCCGCAGCCAGTACTCCGTCGCCCTTCAGGACGCCGAAACAACCACCCTCTACAAGTGGGCACCCAAGCTCGAAGCCAAACTCCGCTCCCTCCCCGAACTTACTGACGTTTTTAGCGACCTCCGCCTCGCCAGCCCCCGCCTCAATGTCGATATCGATCGTGACCGCGCTCTCGCGCTCGGAATCACACCCGAAGCAGTTGCCAACACGCTTTATTCCGCATACGGCAGCCGACGCGTTTCCACCATTCAGTCTTCGTCGAATGAGTACGACGTTATCCTCGAAGTGCTTCCCGAACAGCAGCGCAATCCCGATGCACTCAATAAGCTGTACCTGCGCTCCACCACCGGCAAGCTGGTGCCGCTTTCCGTCGTGACGCGCGTTTCGCAGGGCGTCGCACCGCTCACCGTCAACCACATCGGCCAGCTCCCCGCCGTCAACTTCCAGTTCAATCTCAAACCCGGCATCCCCATCAGCGAAGCCACCAAGGCCATCGACAATGCCGCTCGCGAAATCGGCCTCCCGGATACCACCAGCTTCACCTACCAGGGCACCGCGCAAGCGTTCCAACAGTCACTCCGCGGCTTGGCCGTGCTGCTCATCATCGCGGTGCTCGTCATTTATCTCGTCCTGGGCGTACTGTATGAAAGCTTCGTTCACCCCATCACCATCCTGAGCGGCCTGCCCGCGGCTGGAATTGGCGCGCTCCTTACGCTTCTGATGTTTGGCGAAACGCTCAACCTCTATTCCTTCGTCGGCATTATCCTGCTCATCGGCATCGTCAAAAAGAATGCCATTATGATGATCGATTTCGCCGTTGCCGCCCAGCGCAATGAAGGCAAGACCGCGCGCGAAGCTATCTACGAAGGCTGCCTGCAAAGGTTCCGCCCCATTATGATGACCACCATGGCCGCGCTGCTCGGCACCCTCCCCATCGCGCTCGGCTTGGGCGCCGGTGCCGAAGCTCGCAAGCCCCTAGGTCTCGCGGTCGTAGGCGGGCTCATCCTCTCGCAAGTGCTTACTCTCTACATCACGCCGGTCATCTACCTCTATCTCGCCGGAGCGGTGCGCACCCGCAAGCCCGTCCGTGAGCACGAGCTAGCGCAGGTGTAATCGCTCGGGGGGCATTAGAACGATGGGACGACACCTATATCGACGCGCTCACCTCTTCAAACGTGAGTTTTACGATCTCGCAGGGCGGATCTGGTACAGCACTAAAGGGCACGTCTCAGCAATGGGCGTTCTTTGTCAAAGTGCTCCAACCAAGCCAGGATGAGATAGCGGTGATACGTTTTGAGGCAAGGTTACAGGACCCTGCACGGAAGAGAGGAAGGATGTGATCCGGAAACTTCATCTCCGGAATGGCTTGTCCGCGGGCTTTTGCGTGAGCACGTCCGGAACGGATCCAGGAGCCCACAAACGAGCAAGGGAAATATCTTCCTCCACCTTTGGAATCATCGCTGGAAGATCCACCCAACCTACTCGATTGTAAAGCTGCGTCGGAACATACTGCACTGTATAGCTGAGTGAATACCGTTTCCATGCCTCCAGAGCCGCGCGAAGATTCCGGATTGCGGATTCGCGCTTAGCCTGATTGCCGCTTTTGTCAAAGAGCGCGAGATCGGCCGCGCCTCTGATCTTGGCTGCATAATACTGCCCCAGGTACGCCATAGACTCCATGTCTCCCAACGTGAGGCGCAACTCTTTGTTGCCGGCTTGCTTCTGGCGGAGAGCGGGAAGGGCGCGCAGCGTTTCATCGGACGATTTCGCGAGCGCGTTTGCCACCTCTAGTGGAGTTACTTCCTTCATCGGCGTTCTTGCCAACTTACTCCTCCGCCATTGCGTAATGCTCAGGACGCCGCTTCCCGGCATGGTTTCGCCTTCCACGAAATCACGGACGGTGTAGAAACCTTTCGCGGCCCTCGGATGGCTGAGGCAAGCCTCAGGAAACCAGCGTAAATCGATATCGCCCCAGAAGAATCGGGTGATTTCAGGAAAGACTTTCGACGCTTCCGCCCACGCGTGCATCATCTGCTTTGGCTGCACTTCGGGGAAGCGATTGGCGATCGTCCCCTCGAACACGGAGTCCGGGAGATCTGGATCATAACTCAGCCGTCCCCAAAGCATGAACGAATACCACCGCTTGCTGATGATCTGCTGGCGCGGCTTTTCCGGTTCCGTGCTGATAAATTCTCGTCCCCAGACGGTTCCGTCCGGACCCATATAGAAGCCCGCTACTTTTTCGGGACCGGGAAAATTGCGGATGAACGCGCGCGCGAACTCCGGGTTTCCCCATCGGAAACTGTAGATATCGTCATCGCGCACCGTAAGCCACGTGCGATGTTGCTGCGTAATGTTTGGAAGCACCGGCTGGATGAACGGCGGATTGGTAATGGAATACATGTGCGCAATCGCGTACTTGAAACTCAGTTCGAAAGTATCGGGATAATCCTTCCATGCGTCCATTACTTCTTCGGTACTGGTCTGGTGATATCGATGGATCATACGGAAGCGGCGATCCGGCTCCAGCTTACGAGCGTCCACGATGCCGCGGCCATACGTGTTCCAGAGCCACTTCTCTTTCGAGAACTCATCGGTTCGCTCTTCCATGTGCTCGCCCGCGGTGATGCCAATGCCATCGAGTTGCGGATAAGTGAGCACCATTTCCCGAACGGAGGCGCGAAAATAATCGATTGTCTTCTGGTTGTTCTGCTGAGAGGTGATACCGTATTTGCCTTCCGCGCCCCAAGTGAAAATATTCCAGGTAAACCAGTAAACTTCAATGCCGCGGTCATGGGCGTAGCGCATCACTTCGCGCCAAAACGCGATCTTGTCCCCAATCGGCATCTTCTTGATTGTTTCCAGGTTCGCCAGTATGTCAGGTCGCACCATGTCGTTTCCGTTGTGCGAAAAAGTGTCGTCCATCGGTATGGTGGTCCGCTTCACGTCATCGAGCGCCACATCTGGATATTCAGGCACTTTCACCAGCGAAGGAAATGGGTGCAGATTCCAGAGCGACAACACGTTATACCGATGACGCGCCATTTCGTCGATGAACTCGTGCCAGAAATCGAGGCTCCACATCTCGGCGATGTTGTTTTGTGCCGCATCGCTATTGTCCGAGTAACTCGGCGTGCGGGCATCAAGCGGAACGTTAAACTTGATGCCGCGGCGTTCAATATGAGGCGCGTGATCGGAGACGGCAAGAAAGCCGATGGAGCCAAGGCGGATAGACTCGGCGATATCGAGCCCGCCATACATGGCTCCAGTGGTATCAGCGCCTAACACCAGCACCGTCGAGTTGCCGTTCGAAACAATTCGGCGGATGGAATATGACTGCACTCCTTTCGCTTTCCAATCCGTGACACCCAACGAAGCGGCTAGCTTCGCCGACGCGGCCGGATCTGAAGAGATCACGATCTTAAGAGTTGACGGGTCGCCGGCGAGCCGGTCCAGGTCTGACTCCGAGAGGGTCGTTCCAACGGTGACAGAGGCCTTTCGGATCTCGGAAGCGGCAAATTGGGCTTGCGGGTTACTCAAGTCGTAAAACAGTGCCGTGGTTGGAGCGGCGTGTGCATGGAAAGCGATCAACTCCATGCCGACTAAAAACAATAACAGATGTCTCATGGGATTAGCACCATAAAGCTATCACCACAGGCTTCTTGTTGACAGATTGATTGGACCCTTATAGCATCGTCGAATCGTCGGCGATACCGGCGAGGGAGAAGTGAATCGCCATGTGTGCGTTCGTTCGGCTGTTTGTTTATTTCGGCCTAGCCAGCGCTCTATTGCTTGCCCAAACATCGACGGGAACTCTTGCTGGAACCGTTGACGATGCCAGCGGCGCGGTGATTGCCCGTGCTCAAATTGCAGTTCGGCAGCTAGCGACGGGTGAAGAACGAACCACCACATCTAATTCGAAGGGCGACTTCAACGTGCCTTTTTTGCAACCAGGCGAATATTCGGTCAACGTTTTAGCCGGAAGCTTTCGCTCCAAGACACTGACTGGAGTCGCGCTGCGGGTGGATCAGACCGTCAATTTAACAATTACGCTTGAGGTAGGTAGTTCAGCCGAGACAATTGAGGTTACTGGTTCGGCACCACTGGTTGATTCATCTACTTCTTCCCTGGGCCAGGTAATTGAGAATCGGCAAATTCTGAATCTGCCTCTCAATGGGCGAAATCCATTTGCCCTTGGATTGCTTTCCGGCAACACGACGCCGCTGTTCGGCATAGGTTCGAACTTGCCATTCATTGCGGGAGGAGGCCGATTCTCCGCTAACGAGGTGACGCTCGATGGCGTGGATAACAACACCGTGTCGAACGCGGGCGCAATTGGGCGAAATGGAATTGCCTTCACTCCCTCGGTGGATGCCGTCCAGGAGTTTAAGGTCAAGACCAGCACTTTTTCAGCGGAGTTTGGACATGCGGCTGGTGCTGTGGTCAACGCCACTATCAAGTCCGGAACAAACGGGTTCCACGGAGTTCTTTTCGAGTTCTTTCGGAATAACGATCTCGACGCAAATAATTTTTTCACCAATGCAGCGGGCCAACCACGCGCGCCCTTTCACCAGAACCAATACGGGTTCGCGGTGGGCGGCCCTGTCCTGATTCCGAAAATATACAACGGACACAACAAGACATTTTTCTTCGCCGATTATCAAGGTACACGGCAGAGTACGGCAGCGGGGAGGTCAATCACAGACGTGCCTCCGGCCGCCTTGCGCAACGGAGACTTTTCCAGTGTCAAGACTGTTATTTACGATCCTGCTACCAGGCGTATCGGCCTGACGGGTCTAGTGATCGCCGATCCATTCCCAGGGAACGTGATACCGCTGAACAGACTGAACGCAAGCGCAACGGCAATTGCCGCATTGGTTCCCCTGCCGAATTTCGGGTCGGCAAATTCCCTGGCGCGCAATTACTTTTATCAGCCCGCTCAGTTCTCGAATTCCGATCAGGGTGATATTCGTGTCGATCAGACAATCTCCTCTGCCAACAATTTCTATGCCCGGTTCTCTACCGGTGCGAACTCGAAGCCGGCCGTTGGAAGTTTTCCGGGGTTTATCGGCGGCGGAACTTCATCAATCGATAACAGCGCACAAGGTGTGTTGTCCGATATCCACATTTTCACTCCAGCGCTGGTGAATGAGTTTCGCTTCGGCTATGTTCGGCACAATGGCAGCATCTTTGGAAGCGGACAGAATGGCGCGCCGTTTGCCCAGCAAAATAATGTGGCACTTTTTCCCGCCCCTCTCTTAGGATTTCCGAGCATCGTCTTCAACTATTCGGGCCAACTCTCCGGAACGTCGGAGTTTTCCGGGCTGGGCGGCGGCGATCCAAATCTCAACGTAGAGAACCGGTTCCAGTGGTCCGACAACGTGAGCTGGACCCGGGGCAAACATGCGTTCAAGTTCGGAGCGGACCTTCGCAGAGCGCGCTTCGATACGGTGAAGGGCACGCCCTTTTTCGGTCAATATATTTACGGAGCGACATTCACATCCTCCAGCGACGCTCCGGGGTCCGGACTGCCGTTTGCCGACTTCCTGCTCGGCGATCCAAGCTTTGTGCAAGGCACTCCCATGCTAGATTGGGGCCGCCAACGTAGTCTGTATGCGGGCGGCTTCATGCAGGACGATTGGAAAATCACGCGCAAGCTGACACTGAACCTGGGCGTGCGTTACGAACTATTTACCCAGCCAGTAGACGCACGCAATCTGGGCAGCCTGTTTAACGTCCAGACCGGCCAGTACGCATTGCCCGGTAAAAATGGGTTTTCACGCGCCATTGTTGATGGCGACCATAATAATTTCGGGCCGCGCGCGGGCTTCGCCTATCAAGTTAATACCAGGCTGGTGCTGCGCGGGGGATACGGTTTGTTTTATGGAGAACGCGACCAAAACCAGCAGGTGACGCAGTTTTCCGGCAACCTGCCGAACGTGCCTACAATTTCACTCCCCGCAATTTCGGCATCTCAAACCGTTACGCCGCCTTATACGATTAGTACTCCGATCAAGGTACTGCCCACCGATTCCTCGCTCGCTTCATTTACCTCCACCCGTCCGTACGTCGGCACCATCCGTTCCGCCGGCTTCCATGATTCACGGGATCCGATGCTTCACCAATACAACTTCGATATTCAATATCAGTTGACGCCTTCTATTTTGCTGGAAGCTTCCTATAGCGGAGCCTTAGGCCGCGATCTTTCATCTTTGTTTCTTAATGGAAACCAGATTCCTTTTGCGCAGGCAGTCGCCGGTAATAACAAGCAAGCGAACCGGCCGTTTCCTTATATCAACGGATCCGTTATCACGACGTATTCCATAGCGTCTAACGCTTACAACTCCACAAACTTACGTTTCGAGAAGCGTTACACCAAAGGGCTCTCGGTGTTAGTTAATTACACGATCCAGAAAAATCTGGAATCGGGCGGTGCGGGGCCTGACGCGTTTACCCAAAACGGTGGCACCAGCATAGCCCTCGATACCTACAACATAAGTCTCGAAAAATCGTACGCACCCATCGATATCCCGCAAGTATTTTCAGGTAGCGCCGCTTACGATCTACCTTTCGGACCTGGCAAGACTTGGCTGACGCGCGCGGGAACGGTAGGCAAGGCCATCGGTGGCTGGCAAGTCAATGGAATTGTTACGCTGCGCGGTGGTTTTCCGTCGGACATCCGCACCAACGTTCTCCCGCCTGTGTTCAACACGTTCAACGTTGCGGACCGGGTTCTGGGGCAATCGATTACTCTTCCCAATGCGAGTGTGGATGCATACTTCAATCCAGCCGCATTCAGCGTACCCCGAACCACTCCCAGCATTACCGGCGCCCCGATTCAACTGTTCGGGAACGCAGCACGCCGCGTCGCGCGCGGTCCCGGATCGAAGAACGCGGATGTTTCCATCTTTAAGAACACCACCATTAAGGAGCACACGCTCCTGCAATTCCGGGCGGAGTTCTTCAACTTTACGAATACACCGACGTTCTTCCTTCCAGCCGCAAATAGCCCGACGCTCACCTGCATCGGCGCTCCGGGAAGCGCCTGCAATTCGAATAACCCCGCGTTTGGAAAGCTATCGAGCGGCAGTGCAACCGGGCGTCAGATTCAATTCGGCTTGAAGCTTTACTTTTAAAATGGCGATGAAAAAGCTAGCGCTCCTTATCTTGCTTTCCTCCTTCTTCACGGAAGCCGCGAATGCGCCGGTGTTTCCGTTTGGAGGCGTCTATTTCCGCAAGTCCAATCCCCCGGAAGCGGATTGGGCTCGCGACCATGAACTTGCGGCGGGTCTCGGCGCGAATACTTTCCGGCACTGGTTTATGTGGTCAGCAATCGAAGTTGCACCCGGCAAATACGATTGGCGCGATTACGATCGCATGATGGATCTGGCAGCGAAAAACGGGATTCGCGTTGTGATCGCCGAACTAGTAACTGCTGCGCCGGAATGGATGTACAAGAAATATCCATTTGCACGTTATCTGGCAAGCGACGGGTCGGTAGAGAACAGCAGCGTGGGCGGCAGCAGTTCAACAGGCGGGTTTCCCGGCTTATGTCTCGACAATCCGGAAGTTCGCGCCGCCGCCGATCGCTTTCATATCGCATTGGTGGAGCACTACCGCAATCATCCCGCATTGCTCGGTTATGATCTGTGGAACGAGAACACGTACAACGGCGGAAGCCCAAAAAAGATGTACTGCTATTGCGAGGCATCGAAGCGTAAGTTGCGCGCTTGGCTGCGGAAGCGGTACGGGACTGTTGACAAGGTAGGTCTTGCTTGGAATAGGTACAGCTATTCCTCATGGGACGATATCGATCCTCCATACGATTTCGGCGGGTACTCACAGAGCCTCGATTGGTTATCGTTTCGGATCGACAACGCTTTTGAGATTTTTCACGAGCGCTCTGTAATGTTCCGTAAGCTGGACCGGTTCCACGGCATCTACGCGCACGGAGTGGCGGGAACCCTGGAGTCTCTTCCTTCGAGCGCGCACGACGAATGGCGATCCGCGGCGGAAGTGGATGTTTGGGGATTAACTTTCGTGGCGTCAAGGAAAGGCGATGAACCGTGGAAGCAATACCAGGCCGTCGATCTGGTTCGCGGCGGCTCGCGCGGAAAGCCGTTCTGGCATGCCGAGGCGGAAGCGGGCCCTCTCTGGATGCAACCGCAGGTAATCGGGCGCGCTCGCGAAGATGGGCGCATCCCCGATGAGAATGATGTTCGTTTGTGGAGCCTGGTATCCTGCGCCGGTGGTGCCACGGGGATACTCTACCCCCGCTGGCGGCCATTACTGGATGGGCCGCTGTTTGGCGCTTTTGGACCCATGGGAATGGACGGTTCGGTGACTCCTCGCGCGGAGATGGCGGGCAAGTTCGGCAAGTGGGCGAATGCGCATCCCGAACTATGGAAATCACCGCCCGTAAAAGGAGATGTCGCCCTTATTTTCGCGCCGGAATCGGAAATGTTCAATTACGTGCAACAGGGGGACACGAACTATTTCGCGCAATCCATACGCGGAGCGTACCGGGCGTTCTTCGATTCGAATATCCAAGCGGATTTCGTCTCGGTGGATGACATCGATCAATACCGGATAGCGTACCTGCCTTATCCACTGATGTTGAATTCCAAAACAGCCGCGAAGCTCCGCGCCTATGTCGAGCAGGGCGGCACGTTAGTGAGCGAAGGCTTACCCGGCTATTTTGGCGATGGTGGAAGAGTTAGCGCTACGCAACCGCCGCCCGGACTTGACTCGCTCTTCGGCGCGAAAGAGAAGTATGTGGAGTTCACTCCAGACCTGCTGGACAATCTGCATCTTTCCGTAAATGGCAACGAGATTTCGGGTCGATACTTTCTTCAGGAGTATCAACCGACCACCGGCCAAGCGAGCGGCTCTTATCAGAACGGCCATGTTGCGGCCGTGGCCAGTAATCTCGGCAAAGGCCATACCTTGTTGATCGGTACCTACCCCGGGGCCGGCTATTACCTGCACCCGACTGCGGGCATGAGGGTCTTCTTCGCGGGTTTGCTTAAAATCGCCGGTGTAAAACCGGGACTGCAAACCGATAATCCGGCGGTCCAAGCGCGCCTTCACTCCGGTCCAGGAGGCGATTATCTGTGGATTACAAATGCGACGCGCAGCCCGGCCAAAGTTGGAGTTTCGCTCTCAGATGCCTCCGCGTCGTTTCAGGGAGCAAAAGACGTTTGGTCGGGCAACACAGTTTCAATCGATGGACGCAAATTTTCGATTGAGATAGGCCCCCGTGATGGAGCCGTTATCGCTTTACGAAGATAAGGCAGGTGCCGAGTTGATGGTGGGCGTTCCGGTACGTGCAAGAGGGAACACGAACTTTTACGGCTTATCAGAACTGGACGCCTGATCGGAGCAGTCACGAGCCACTTGAAAGTCAAAACCTTTCAATGAACAAGGAATCGCGTTTACACAAAACGTTTGACACTACCCGGTTGTAGGATTCTATGCCTGCTTCGAAAAACACCCTTCAAACTGCCCGAACATCCACTCAACTGCCTTGCCAAAGGCGTGCGCAGCCTTCGTCCCTCATTTCACCAGACTCGAAATCTCGAATGTGAAGCGGTAAAAACCGATCGATCCCCGTAATATACTGTTCGGCTCCGTCATTGTGCGTTATCGAAAGTGGCTCGGGCGATGTTGCAGCACATCATCCCAAAAATCCGCGCGCCCGACTACTCCCGATTAACGCTAAGACAAGATCGGTAGCTAAACGGACGCGACTGCGAGCCCGATACGGAGGTGCTGCCTGAGATCGCAGGTGTTAGGCGCTTCCGTCACCTAAGATCGCCGAATCTCACCGAAGGGATCCGCCAGATAGACTAGAACGGTGAAACACTTTCTACTTCTCGCTCTTACTGCATCCGTTCTCCCCATCACCGTTGCCGCGCAAGATCCCAAGGCATTCCTGGGCCGTTGGGATATGACCGTTACCCCAGCCACCGGAGCTCCGTACGCACAGTGGATGGAACTAAAAGAGAGTAGCGGCAAAATTGAAGGACGCGTGCAGCCACGCGGTGGCGCGTGGCGCCCGATAGCAGGCGCCAGCATGGAATCCGGCAAGCTGCTCGTTCAGATATCCGCGGCTGGCCGTGGCCCTGCTCTAGCATGGGAATTCACCTCCGCCTCCGCCGACAAAATCACCGGCACGGAAAAGCGCGGCGATGCAGCAGGCCCTGCACTGGTGGGTCTGCGCGCCCCGGAATTGAATCGCCCCATGCCCAAAGCCTGGTCCAAACCCGAGCCCCTGTTCAACGGGAAAGACCTGACCGGCTGGGAACCGATCGGCAACGTCGCCAACAATAAGTGGACCGCGCGCGATGGCGAATTGGTGAACGACAATCCCGAAGTGCCCGGCCAGAAGAACCCCGGCGCGGCAAATATCAAGACCACTGCGAAGTTCCAGGATTTCAAGCTGCACTTTGAAGTGAATTGCCCCGAAGGCGGCAACAGCGGAGTGTACTTGAGAGGCCGCTATGAAGTGCAGATCGGTACCGAGGGCGGAACGCTTCCTACCCATGAGATGGGGGCGATTTATAGCCATTACCCGCCACCGGCCGGCGCGGAATTGGGCCTGGGCAAGTGGTCCGCCTTCGACGTTACTTTCGTAGGCCGCCACGTCACCGTCGTACGCGATGGCAAGGTGTATCACAACAACGTCGAGATCCCCGGCCCCACCGGCGGTGCCCTCGATAGCAACGAAGCCGAGCCTGGCCCCTTTTTCCTACAGGGCGATCATCACGGCATCATCCGCTACCGGAACATGACCATCTCTGTGCCCAAAAAGTAAAACTGTTAGCATTTTCGAATGCGCTTTGCGGTCTTTCTTGTTCTCTCTGCCACCCTGGCATTTGGCCAGGGCAGCACTTCCCGATTGGTTGGTGTAGTTACTGACGCTTCAAACGCGCCAGTTGTAAAGGCGGCGGTTTCTCTAACGAATCAGGGAACCGGAGCTACCTTCAACACCACCAGCACCGGCAGCGGTGCGTACGAATTCGAGTCCATTCAACCCGGAAAGTATCGCGTTGCAGTGGAAGCACCCGGCTTCCGTAAGTTCAATTCGGTGGACAACCCGGTCACCATCGGGCAGCCTACAACGGTTAATGTTCGCCTGGAGATCGGCAGCGTGGCCGAAAGTATTGAGGTAACCGGTGCGGCGCAGTCCGTCCAGACCAGTTCGTCTGCCAACATCGGCAACATCATCGAAGAGAAGACGATTAGAGATTTACCGATCGTGGGAACGCGGGGGCGCAATCCACTGGGTCTTATCGATCTGCAGCCCGGCGTCATCGATACGCAGGCTATTTCCGGCGGCGCGGTAGTGGTCTTCGGCGCCCGCGATCGCGCCATCAACATCACACTCGATGGCATCGATAACAACGAAAGCAGCACCGGCGGCTCCAACTTCGCCCCGCTCCGCACCAATCCCGATTCGCTTGAAGAGTTCCGTGTCATTACGTCTAACCCCAGTGCCGAGTATGGCCGCAGCAGCGGCGCTCAGATCGCGCTGATCACAAAAAGCGGTACCAACTCCTTCCACGGAACCGGCTTCGAGTTTTATCGCACACCCCGTTTCAACGCCAACGAATGGCAAAACAACTTCAACAGCTTGGGTAAGAAGCAATTTGTCCAGCATATCTTCGGCGGCAGCCTGGGTGGCCCTATCATCAGGAACAAGACGTTCTTCTTTGTCAACGTGCAGGCGCTGGATGCGCTTTCTACAACTGCCATTACGCAAACCGTTTATACCGCGCAAGCCCGTCAAGGCTTGTACCGCTATGTGCCCGGTGGCCGCAATAATCCCGCTGGGTCACCCAACCCGTCCGTTGATGCAAGCGGCAATGTCGCTTCAGGCGTGACGGTGGCCACCTACAACATCGTCGCCAACGACCCGCTTCGGCTGGGTTTGGATAAGACCACCCAAGGCCTGGTGAACGGTGCGCCGCTGCCCAATGTGTTTAACGTGGGCGATGGCTTGAACACTGCGGGCTTTGCCTTTTCCGCGCCCAGCCAGGAGCGTCAGCACGATGTCACCTTCAAGGTAGACCACATCATCAATGGCAAGAACACCGTGTACGCGCGCGTTTCTTTCGGACAGCAAAATACCAACTGCGATAGCGCCAACGGCGGTCTGTCTTTATTCCCCGGAACCCCGTGCCAGGTTAATACCAAGCGCGATCCGAAAAACTTCGCTTTCAACTGGCGCACGAACCCGACCAGTCACTTGACGAATGAGCTGATTGTCGGCTTAAACAGGTTCGGCTTCATCTTCAATTCGCCGGGCGCGGATTTAACCAGGCTTTCTTTCAGTGCGACGAATGCCGCACCTGTTGCAGTCCCTGCTGCCGATTTCGGCAACTCGCGCAAGCTGAATACTCTCCAGTTCGTTGACAACGTCTCCTACCAGTGGAATGCACATGCACTGAAGTTCGGCACCAACCTGCGCTTCGGCCGCGAGCAGGATTCGCGCGGCAGCGTGGGCGCTTATAACGCCGCAACCGATGTCTACTTCAACGCAGATATCGACAACACACTCTTCAACGTTCCCACCAGCATCAACCAATCGAACGATCTGGTTACCCTGCGGTCGGCTACCAATTTCCTTCTGGGCCGCGTTGGCGAAGTACAGCGCGGTTTTTCAGCGCCGGATGGCCAGAAGTTCGTCACCGGCCTGCTGCCGTTTGAAGCTCACTGGAACGAGTTCGATTTCTTCGTGCAGGATTCCTGGAAGGTGCGCCGCAATCTCACCATCGATCTGGGCTTGCGCTGGGAAATGAAATTAGCTCCCAGTTCGCCAAACCCTGTCATCTCTCATCCCAGCCAACCCTTGGTCGCCGGTGCCACGCCCACTAATAGCGCCACATGGGTACAGGGTTCCCTTTTCAAAAGCAGCTTTCACGACCTGGGGCCTTCCATCGGCTTTGCCTGGGACCCGTTCTCGACAGGTAAGACCTCCATCCGCGCGAATTACCGAATTGCCTATGACCGGCTCAATTCGTTCCTGCTCTCCTCTCAGGTTTTCAACAATCTGCCCGGATTAATCTACAGTTTTGACGACAGCACGCTCGCCCAGCGCGATACGCGGCTCAGTTCGGTCTCGCCGGTTGCACCGCCCACCGGCATCAGCCCCGTGACATTCAAGGCACCGGCGGCGTTTTCTACCGCGTCTATCGCTGTACTCGATCCAAATTTCAAGATCCCCACCACTCACCAGTGGGACTTTTCCTTTCAACGCGAAATCTGGAAAGGCGGCGTCTTTGAAGCCGATTATGTGGGCCGCCGCGGTTATCACCTGACTGGCGCGTACAATGCCAACCAGCCAAACTTATTTGCGCCTGGTGTGATCGATGCTTTCAACACCGTTAAATCGGGCGGCCAATCCGGTTTGCTAAACAACCTCTTTTCCGCCGATAGCCGCGTGGTGGCTGGTAAAACTGCATCCGACATGATTCGCTCTTTCTACTCCAGCCAACTGGGCCTGAACAGCTTCGCGGCGATCTATGGAGCGCTGGGCACGCGAACGCAGGCTACTGCAAACGGGCCTCGCAACGTAACGTCACTCTCCGGAAACAGTCCCTTCGCGGTCATTCCGTTTCCCCAATTTGCCAATGGCGTAACGGTGATCGATTCGAACGACTTCTCCACCTACAACGGTCTGGTGCTGCAATACCAGCAGCGCTATAAGAGCGGCATCTACTTCCAACTCAGCTATACCTTGTCGAAAGCTCTAGCCACGCGTGATTTCGACCCCACCTTTACCGTGGTGGGGCAACAGAATGCGCAATCCGCTTCCTCAACGCCGTTCGATATCTACAACCGCAAGCTGAACTATGGCGAACCGCAGTATGATCATCGCCACGCCGTTCAGGCTCATGCCACCATCGAACTGCCCTTTGGCCGCGGCAAGATGTTTGGGCGCGGGAGCTCAGGACTGGTCGATCGCTTAATCGGCGGCTGGGAAGTGGCCCCGATTTTCACTTACTACTCCGGCCGTCCATTCACCGTTTACTCGGGATCGGATACGTTCGGGAGCATTGTGCAATCCACGGCGAACTGCACCGGCTGTTCTCACAGCCTGGGGCAAGTGCAGGACTACAACGGCTACAAGTGGTTCTTCAACCCCGATACCGATAAGCAGCTCTTCACGGCTCCGGCGGCAGGGCAGCTGGGCAACACCGGGAAAGGCTACTTCTTCGGGCCGCGGTTTATCGATATTGATATGGCGTTCATCAAGCGCGTGAAGATTCACGAATCGATCAATTTAGAGCTGCGGGCGGATGGCACGAATATTACGAATACGCCCAGCTTTGGTCTGCCGAACGCGACGATCACTTCGTCAGTGTTCGGCAGAATCGGCGGGGGCGTTGAAAGCTTAGCGCGGAAGTTTCAGATGGGCGCGAAGCTAAACTTCTAGACAGACCAACCACCCCTCGCTACCTGTTTCGAGATAGTTGCAGCGGGCTTAAAAACTCTTGTCACCAGCCATGGCTGCCAGGCACACCTTTGAACGGACCGACCACGTCGCTGGTGATCCAGCCCCCGTAAAACCCTCCAGGCTGCGGCTTTACTCTTTCGTCGTCCACGTAGCATTCTAAGATGTCCGGATAAAGGGCCAAGAAACCCCGAATTTCGGCAAAACGGGGGTTTGGTGATTCATAAGACCAAGCTACGTTCTCAACTGGCTTTTGCCCAATACTTACCGTCCAATATTTGGCTGTACCTTTCCACTCGCAAAAGGACGTTTTCCTGGTTGGGATCAAGAACTCGGATCGTACATCTTCCAGCGGAATGTACCAGCTTGGGGAATGGCTTGTTTCAAGTACTCGATAGCAGGTGGACGAAAATGCAATTTGCCGGCCCTCGAATTCCACCCGTACTGTTCTGGACGATCGAACAAGGACGGGAGGCCGAGGGTAATCCCAAACGGATTCTTGACCATCTTTGGGTTTTTCAATGTTCATCGTTGTTCGATGCTCTCAATCGGGCGCCGTGTGCTTTGGTTGCCCGCCCAGCGCTGCAGCTGCTTGCCAGGTTCTTCTTGAGCACTGGGCACCCGACGGCATAATCGATAAGTGCCTGGCGCGCTCGCCCCCGCATTCCGTGCAGAAACCTGGCCCCAACCGCTTGCATTTAGTAATTAATAACGTGAACGGATGGCAGAACGTTCCGAAGTCGGCGCGGAACACGGTTTTGATTTAGCGGCAGTTCCGCCGGAATTGGGCAGCCGTTTTAAAGATTGACGCGGTAGCGGCACCGGGGCATCGGGAGTAGTAGTGACTTATGCGCGGGCGCGACTTTGGCTGGGAATCTCCAGCGTGGGAGTGATGGTCGTGCTGTCGCTGCTTGCGCTGTGGCTGAATTTGCCGAACCGATTTCTTTCGGGGCGACCTGTGCCGGTTGCAATCGCCATGATGCTCGGGGCTTACATCGTGATCAGTTTCCCCTTCGACGTACTTGGAGGGTACCTGCTGCCGAAGAAGCACAAGCGTGCGTACACCGGTGTACGGGCGTTTCTCGCAAAGTGGCTTCGAGGCGTTCTGTGGCAGTCCGTGATTATGGCCCTGTGCGGGTATCTGATTCTTGCAGTGGCGCGTTTACAGGGACTGAGCGGGGCAGTGACTTGCGTGGCTGTACTGATGATGGCGCTTCTCCTGGGACAGGCTCCCTTGGCACGGCTGGTTGGCGGGCTACACGAGGTGGATGCAAATCTAAGCCCAGCGGAAGCCGCACTCCAGCGCTGGGGAATCGCAGTTCCCAATACGGTGATTTACGACTCGGCGGATTCCGGTTTCGTGGGCGGCTTCGCCGGGTGGCCCGGGCGAATGCGAATCGTAATTCCCGCCTTTTGGTTCACACATCTATCGCCAGAGGTTTGCGCTCTCCAGATTGTTCGGCGCGCGGGAATCTCTGCGACAGGAGCTTGGACGCGGGGCGTTGCGTTTGCCATGCTGTGGAATTTAGCTGGCTTCACGCTTGCGGCTAAGCTGTCCGGCTCGGACCTTGGCGAGCCAGCGGGTCTGTTGACGGCAGCACTCTGGTTTACCGTTTGGTCATTCGGCGGTTTACTGATTTTGCCTTCGCTCAGCCGTCCCGCTGTCTTTGCAGCAGACCGGTTTGCACGGGACCGCGGTGTCCCGAAGCTTTTCCTGGAAGAAGCAATTGTTGTGCTGGATCGTCTGCAGGATGATGAGCCAGTACGGACACCGTGGGTGGAGCGCATATTTCACCCCGTGCCATCGGCTACGAGCCGCTTGAGGGAACTTCAATTGCAAAACACATCGCAGGGGGCCTGGCAGTGCGCACGTACGGCACTATATCTCTCATGGGCCTGTTTCGGATTTCTGCCTCGTGCCGTTCACTGTAATAGCGGCCGGCCCGAGTTGTGGGTATTGTTTCCCGGCGATTGATCAAGCTGTGAAACTGCAAATCCCGAGCCGCTTGCTTTTGGTCCTTTGCTCGCCTCTTCTCTTCAACGCTTGAGTTGTCGACGTACTCCGTAGGGTAACCGCTGCAGCTCCGGCGAACACGCGCGCGCCACCGCGCAGACCAGCGGGGCCAAAACCTGCATGTGATTCCCGATATATGCCATGTGATCGAACAACAGTAAACCCTCGTATCGATAGGCCGCACGAAGAGCGCGATCTGGAGACCAGGTTGGGCGCCGAGTATCGCCCCGATAGTTGGGAAAGATTAAGGGGTGGGATCAATCCGCCGCAACATCACTTCGCAGTTACCCGATATAATCTGCCACATGAAGTGCTCTGCTCGCCGTGCTGCTCGGAGTCGCTTGGGTCTCGCCTCCGTTGCGCGCCCAAACGAAAGTCACCTCGGTTGAGGGCATCACAGAGTACCGACTTGATAACGGGCTCAAAGTCCTTCTCTTTCCAGACCCGAGTAAAAATACCATCACCGTCAATATCACTGTCCTCGTCGGCTCTCGCAACGAAAATTATGGGGAAACCGGTATGGCGCACCTATTGGAGCACATGGTCTTCAAAGGTACGCCAAAGCATCCGGATATCCCGAAAGAGCTGTCCAACCACGGCGTCCGCCCCAATGGCAGTACTTGGTACGACCGCACCAACTATTTCGAAATCTTCTCGGCCACCGAAGAAAATTTGCGCTGGGCGCTCGACCTCGAAGCCGACCGTCTGATAAATTCCTACATCGCTAAGAAAGATCTCGATAGCGAAATGACCGTCGTCCGCAACGAGTTTGAATCCGGCGAAAACAGCCCCAACCGTGTACTGCTGCAGCGCACCATTTCCGCCGCCTTCGATTGGCATAACTATGGCAAGGAGACCATCGGTTCGAAAGCCGATCTCGAACATGTCCCGATTGATCGCCTGCAGGGCTTCTACCGCAATTATTACCAGCCTGACAATGCCGTGCTCCTGGTGGCGGGCAAAATCGATGAACCGAAAACGCTGCAGCTCATTAGCGAAAGCTTCGGCAAGATCCCCCGTCCCTCGCGCAAACTGCAATCCACTTATACGCTTGATCCCGTGCAGGATGGCGAACGAACCATCGTCGTACGGCGCACAGGGGATGTGAAACTTTTGAACGTGGTCTACCATACGCCGGATGGCGCGAATGCCGACACCGCGGCGCTCGATGTCCTGGCGGATCTGATGCAGCGCGCGCCCTCCGGCCGTCTCTACAAAGCGCTCGTCGAATCTGCGAAAGCCGCCTCCGTCAATGCGTTCCAGTTCCAGCTCAAAGAGCCCGGCCTCATCATCTTCGGAGCCACTGTCCGCAAAGAGTCGAACCTGGAAGACGCGCGCGACACCATGCTGAAAACCATTGAGGGCTTCACCGTCACACCGGCGACGGAAGAAGAGGTGGCGCGCTCCAAAGCCGAGCTGCTAAAGCGTACCGAACTGCAGTTAAACGAAAGTGAGCGCGTCGGGCTTGCCATGAGTGAGCCCATCAGCGGCGGCGACTGGCGTCTGTTCTTCCTCCATCGCGACCGCATCCGGCAGGTCACCGCGAAAGATGTGCAACGCGTCGCGGCCGCTTATTTGAAGTCTTCAAACCGCACGCTCGGCGTCTTCGAGCCCACCGCCAAACCGGACCGCAGTGAGATCCCTCCTCCCACTGATCTCGTCAGCGTCCTGAAAGATTACAAGGGAGGGGAAGCAGTCGCGTTAGGGGAAAACTTTGACCCTTCCACGCAGAATGTCGATCAGCGTAGCGTGCGCGGCACTCTGGCGAACGGCATGAAACTGGTCATGCTGCCGAAAAAAACGCGCGGCAATAAAGTGAGTGCGCTAATCACCCTGCACCTAGGTGATTTAGAAAGCCTGAAGAACAAAGACTCCGCATCCAACCTCGCCGGCGGCATGTTGATGCGTGGTACCGCCCGGCACACCCGCCAGCAAATTAATGACGAGTTGAATCGCCTGAAAGCCTCGGTCAACACTACCGGAGGAACCGGCTCCGCACGCGTCAGCATCGAGACCACCCGCCAGAACCTGCCCGAAGTGATGAAGCTCGTGGCGGAAATTCTGCGTGAGCCCGCCTTCCCGGCAGCCGAGTTCGAGCAACTCAAAACGCAGCGCCTGGCACAGCTCGAAACCATGCGCTTAGAGCCACAAGCCATAGCCATGCCGCTGCTCAACCAGCACCTCTTCCCTTACGCGGAAGGCGACCCCCGCCATATCATGACTCCCGATGAATCCATCGCGGAATTGAAGAAAACAACTCTTCCCGACACACAATCTTTCTATCGCGATTTCTATGGTGCCTCTTCCGCGGAACTGGTGCTGGTCGGCGATTTCGATCCCGAGCAGATGCAGAAGGCCGCTTCCGATCTATTCGGTTTATGGAAGAACTCACGCGTTCATACGCGCCTGCCGCGGCCTTATCGAAAGGTAGAGGCATTGAATCAGTCGATTCAGACGCCCGACAAAGCCAACGCATTTATTGCGGTGGGTATGCCTGTCAAGCTCACTGACGAAGATCCCGATTACCCGGCCCTAGTGCTCGGCAATTATATTCTTGGCAGCGGCATGAACTCACGCCTGTTCCAACGCGTCCGCGGCAAAGAGGGCCTAAGCTATGGCGTCGGCAGCTTCTTGAACGCTCCGCCAAAACAGGATGGCGGCATGTTTATGGGCATGGCGATCTTCGCCCCGCAAAACGTCAACAAAGTGGAAACGGCGCTTCGGGAGGAAATTGCCCGCGCTCTCAAAGATGGCTTCTCCGATATCGAAATTGCCGAAGCCAAAAAAGGCTGGCTGCAGAGTCAGACCGTCAGCCGCGCTCAGGAGAATGAGCTGGCTAACCTGCTAGCTATTGATGCGTATGAAGGCCGTACCCCCGCCTTCCAGGGCGAAATTGAAAAGAAAGTCAGCAGCCTGACGCCCCAGCAAGTTGTCGAAAGCATGCGCCGTCACATGGATGCCGCTCAACTTTCAATCGTCAAAGCGGGCGATTTTGAAAAAGCCAAAGTAAAGCCTTAGCCGCGCGCCACTAGGAGTAGAAATTGTGCCCAGTACCGGATTAAAGAGCCGCGGTGTGCTGGCAAGCGCGCGCAGAAAGGAGTGTTGTTAACGGTTCGCGACGGCATTCAGCTTCTGCAATAAGAGAGCATACCGCTTTCCGTATTCCAGCATTTCCACATCGTTTCCGCCGAGTTTTTCATTTGCCTGCCGAAGATCTCTCAGCGCTTTCTCCACGGCGCTCACAAGCAGTGCCACATCCGCAGGCTCGAACTCCGGTAGGTTAGGTGTCATTTAAGTTCCATCACAAGCTTACATTGGCCGAATCGACCGACGAATTTTATTAAAGCAGCGGTAGTGTGCAGCACGGTCCCTTTCTTTCGATACGCGCCTGGGATGACTCTATTAACCGAATGGGAACTGTTGCCCTTATAGTTGAATCCCTGGAAGCCAGCGGTTCAGGAGGTCAGACGGATCCCAGAAGATTTCGGAAGCGCCGGCCGACCTGAGCTCCTCCTCGGGAAATCCGCCGCAAAGCAATCCAATCATCTGAGTTCCATCTTGTGAAGCAGCCGCCGCATCATAAGGGCTGTCCCCAATAAAGCAGCAGTCGGCTGACGGTATTCCGCCAAGCCGTTGTCGGGCCGCCGTAACGGTATCGGGATCAGGCTTAGACCTTTTGACATCTTCGCTGCTCATTGCTTCATCTACCAGGCCTGAGATTTGAAGCATATTTTTGTAGACCTCGATTTCGTCTTTCTTTGCAGACGACCCGAGTGCAATCTTTATGTCCCGGGCTCGAAGTGCTTCAAAGAGGGTTTTCACGTCTGGAAAGGGCTTGCAGGAGTCTAAGAACTTATTCTTGAACAACTCTGCGCAGAACTCTGTCAATGCTTCTCCATGCAATTTGATCTGTTCCGGACTCAACAGGCTGTCAAGCAATTTGTCACTGCCCTTACCGATTTGAGAGCGAATGCCAGAAAAAGGGATGTCAAGGCCAAATTGATCGAATGTCTCCTTCCAGGCCTGCGCATGCTGATCGACCGAGTCGAGCAATGTTCCATCTATGTCGAAAATAACCGCTTTAAGCACAGAAACATTGATGCAATCCCCATACCGACATCTAAAGAAGGTTTAAAGGCAGGAGCGGGAGGGGTTCCCAGGTTCGGACTGTTGGAGCTGGTTGCCCACGCGGACATTGAGGCGCACTACAGCCTGACGGGTATTTTCGTCGTTGACTTACTGCTCTTGAGCGAAAGCTTTCGCCGCGATCAAGAAGTTCGGTACGGTGTGGTTGACGATGAAAAGGTTGCTGCGAGTTGTTGTCGCACAAGATCGCCGAACGGCGTCTCGGTATAGCGGCTTACTAGGAACGGTTCGTCATACCAACTCCAAGCCGTCCAGCCAATTCCGAGTCGCTGCAGGTAGTCGCCGAGGCGACGGCCAAAATTCAAGTCTGCAGGTGTGTCGTCACAACCAAACTCACCTACGAAGACCGGAACGGTTTGGGATAGGTCGCCAAATGCGTCGGGCCAATTCGTTCCTTTGTTGGAATAGACGTGCGAAGAATAAACAACATTTGCAAGATTCATCGGCATTCCACGCAAGTCGTAGGCCCAATTGATTCCGGGAATGAACACAAGCGAGCTTGCATTTTCAGAGCGAATAGCACTTGTCAATGTCTGCGCCCAAGGTTGCCACTCAACCATCGTGACTGAACGCTGATCGGCTAGGTACGTAGTTCCGTCGTCCCTATTGAGCGGAAACGGATCGTCGTTTAAACGGTCGTGCGGTTCTGTAAAGATATCGTAGAGCACTGCGGGTTCATCTTTATACCTGCGGGACAATAAGGTCCACAGTTCAATCGACTGCGTGTTGGGTAAGGGAGCGACAAAGTTCCGATTGCCACCGTAAATTCGGTCGGCGTCAAGCCACTGGAGATCGAGGAGGGTGTAGGCACCGAACATCGAAGCCCAGTAGATCACTTGGTCAAGAGCACTTTGGTATTCCTCACCTGAGCGGCCGCCTCGCCCGCGCAACACGAAATCCTGATTAAACGGGAGACGAAGAATGTTGCAACCCCAATCCCGAACGATAGTCTGGATTTCTGACCGAGAGATTGCCGCACCGGACAAAAAACCTTGCTCATCCGGACCCGCGTACTCGAGGCCGGATCGATTAATGCCACGGAGGATAACAGGTGCGCCAGTGGCAATATCGATTATCCGATTACCAGATGTGGCTAAGGGAGGCAAGCCATTTGAAAGCTTTCCATTCATAAGAAACGCCCATAAAGGTGTTTAACAATGCCTCGTTGCCAAAAATCGACTCAGCTTGTTATTGGCAAAGCGTTTCTAAACAATCGACGTCGTTTCTCGCCCAACCGCCGACAGCCTCGCTGCATTTTTTAAGGCGCAACCGTGCAATTCGCTGGCATTTCCCTGGTCTGCGAATAATTCGATCGGCAGCATGCCGGGCCACGGTCTCAACTACAAGCGAAGATTCGCGAGACCGCCACCCAGGAAGAGCCAGAGAATGAGAATAAGTAGGATGATCCCTCCAATTCCCAAACCGCCACGTGAGCCGTAGCGGCTGAAACCAAAGAATCCACCACCGAATAGCAGCACCAACAAAATAATCAGAATTAGCATGGATCTACACCATATCTCACTATCGGGTCGAGTGGTGAAACGTTCGCGTTAGGAGCTTGTTGAATTAAGCCGCTCCAACTCTTCCATGAATAGTTAGAGGGACGAAATTTTGGTGGGGATGGGCTGGGGAATCGGGGCTGAAATATTCAGTGATATCGCGTTGCCGATTTTGCTTTCGCGACGCGAGGTTTACGCGTTTGCCGCTCGAATCTTCGGAATCCTCCAAAGGTCGTAAGCCGCCGCCGCGTACTAGAAGAGGCACCACACTTTCTCCATCTCTCGCAGTTTGACTTTTCGCAAACTGCTGATGGGCTTCCATCCACCAAACACTTTCTCGTTTAGCGGTCGGCGCTGTTGGCTCATTCGATAACTTCTGTGTCGAGTGGTATGACCGTTGATCGCGCTGCGGCGATGGTTGTTTCGGGCCACGTAGAGAACGATGTCCAGTTCCCGGTGCGTTTCGACCACTTCGCGTTGATCGTAGGCCATATCCGCGCCCAACGGAAACGTGCCGTGTAGCCCCTTCTCCCGCATCGCCGCCGCTATCAGCAGAGCCGCATCAGCTTCGGCAGTACCCTCCGCGGTCGTGAGCACAGCTTCCACGATCAACCCATGCCGGTTCTCGGTTATAACGTGGCCCACATAACTGAGCTTAGCGTCATGCGAATGTGATTTTTGATACAGTTTATGAGTGATTCCGCACATGGCCGAGCAGCCGCAAACCTTGGTCGTCGCTTCTGCATTCGAACCGGGACGCCGCTTATTTTGGATTGTCCTCCTGCTGGCCTTGGAGGGATTGCTGATTTTCGTGCACGTGCGTGACGCGGAACGAAGCTATATTGCGCGGTGGGCCGCAGCCTATGCTTCCATTTTTATTGCGATCGGGTATCCACGTATCCGACGAACGGTGTTTGCGGCACCGATCCGGCTTAATTGCGAACCAATATCCTGGCGGTCCCTAGCGGGGCACGCGGCAGCGATGGGGCTATTTCTGTTCCTCTCTTCCCCGGCTCTGGTAAATAGTATTTCTGGCGCGACTGCTGTTCTGGTCCTTGGTGGTTGGTTAGCGGCAGGCGTGTGCGGAATCGCCGGGGCGGCACTGACTTTTGTAAGGAGGCCGGTTTGGTCCGCCTTATTGCGCGCCACGGGGAAAGCGTGGATCTATGCGGCAGCTGGCGCGTTTGCCGCGTCTGAAGCAGCGCCTTATTTGTGGCGGGTGTGGGACCGATATATGCTGCAATCCGCGATTGCGGTGACATTCGCGGCGGTGCGCACATTGATCGGATCTTTATTGCCAGGCATGATCGTCGACCCGATCACACACGAGGTGGGAGGTCAAAATTTTCAGATTACCCTTGCGGGCCCCTGCTCCGGATGGGAGGGTGTCGGACTGGCGGTTGTTTTCACGATTCTCTGGCTGTGGGTATCACGGCGGGATTGCCGTTTCCCGCACGCGTTGCTTCTGATTCCGGCGGCAATGGCAGCCATGTTTCTGCTCAATATCCTGCGGATTGCGGCGCTGATCATAATTGGCGAGAGGATATCGGCGCGAGTGGCGATGAGCGGATTTCACTCGCAGGCAGGATGGATTGCGTTCAACGCGGTGGCGCTTGGGATCGCCTGGATTGCACCACGGGTCAACTGGCTGAGGACGCGTGAGCCCGAACGAGCTGGGGACACAACTTCGAGAACAGCGCCGAACCGGACAATTCCTTATTTGCTGCCGTTCACGATGATCCTGGCTGCGGGCATGGTATCGAGGGCGGCGGCTGATCAATTCGAATGGATGTATCCTCTTCGGTTCTTTGCGGCGGTGATTGCGTTATGGCTTTGCCGCCGCGAGTACGCGACCCTGCTATGGCGCCCTGGGTGGCTGTCTGTTCTAGCTGGCGCGGGAGTCTTTGTCATGTGGCTCGTGCTCGATGGTAGCGCGCATCCTGACAATGGCATCGCAGCAGGACTTGCAGCGCTGCCCGCACCTGCCAAAAGCGCATGGATCTTCTTTCGAGTTCTTGCTGCCGTGACTACCGTGCCCTTGGCTGAGGAACTGGCGTTTCGAGGTTTTCTTCTGCGCAGGCTTGTGTCGAGCGAATTTGAGCTGGTGACGTTTCGGCGATTTACCCTTATTGCCCTGACCGCTTCGTCTCTGGTTTTTGGCCTATTACACGGGGAGCGATGGCTGGCGGGAACAGTTGCAGGCGTGGTGTATGCGGGCGTTATGTTGCGCCGCGGGAGCATTGGCGATGCTGTTACGGCGCACGCGACAACTAACGCGCTTCTCGCTATTTGGGTTTTATGGGGAAGTCACTACTACTTCTGGTAGTTGCCCTTGTGTCTCAATCTCATTCGGAATCAAGAAATGGTACTGGTACTCCAGCGTTATCGAATGTCGGATTGTGCTTGACCATACACTTTTCAAACGAATAACATCGTCGAGTACGGGATTTTTTAAAACCGGACCAATCAAAAAAGGGAGAGTGTCAGTTGAAGATTATTGCCGCTAAATTACTAATTTTACTGGGAGTTGTTGGTGTTGCTTTTGCCAATCCGGGGCCGCCGCCGCTCGCGCCGGAGATCGATCCGGGTTCTGTTGTCACTGCGTCCGCGCTAATCGGCAGCGTCGTCCTTATGACACGCCGTCGCATCAAGCACTAATCGTCGGTATCGGCGCGCAAGAGCGTTCGAAACGCATTTATAGTTTGTGAATTACAGATCCGGCATTCGCCGGATCTGTTTGCAAGGATCTGCGGCAAAGCCCATGAAGGGTCGCGTTCCTTCAACATTTTCTTCGGTTTCCAAGGACAATTTAGATGAGACGAGCAGTCTGCACAGTATTCCCCCGGCCTGACGCTCAATCCGAGCACGGGTGCGATCACGGGAACGGCGACAACAGCCGGTACATTCACCATCAAGGTAACCGATGCGAACGGCGTCGTGT
>JAABUK010000705.1_pt1 | contig 68315 bp, 55 predicted proteins | sample 5559141 | NCBI WGS metagenome assembly JAABUK01 (sample SAMN10711869, study PRJNA513367) | rock metagenome | isolation source: Antarctica rocks | place: Antarctica: Victoria Land, Pudding Butte nord | collected 2016-01-03 | reverse complement strand
CGGTTCGCACGCCCGACGAGACGCGCGTGTACCTGCCGCACCAGACGCTCAGCGGCGAGCCCGCCCTGCCTGGCTTCGAGGCCGCGCTGAGCGAAATCTTCGAGTGAAGCGGCAAGAGCCTGCCCGACTGCAAGTACTTGAGAGCGAAGGTGGTGAAGAGGATGAAGCTACGCAAAGCGCGCAACTCGGACGTGCCGCAGATTCGCAACCTGATCAACAGCATGGCGCTGCGCACCGACGACGATTACAAGCACGGCCATATGCTGCCGCGCTCGCTGACCGAGCTGTACGAGCACATCCGCGACTACACCGTGCTCGTCGAGGAAGCCGAGGGCCAGGGCCAGGGCAGGGATCGCGTGCTGGGCTGCTGCGCCCTGGAGTCGCAGTGGGACGGGCTTGCTGAGCTCAAGGCCATGGCGGTGGACGACGCGGCTCAGGGGCACGGCTGGGGCCGCGCTTTGATAGGCAAGGTGCTCTCGGAATGTGAGGAGCTGAGCATCGACTGCGTGTATCTGCTCACCAACAAGATGGAGTTCTTCGCGCACCTGGGCTTCGAGCCCATCGACATGAGGCACCTGCCCCAGCGCGTGTGGAGCGAGTGCACCAACTGCCCCAAGTTCATGGTCGCCTGCGACGAGGTCGCCATGACCTACCAGGGCCAGCGCCCGCGCCAGACCTTCATTCCCGCTGTGGGCAACCAGGCCTCGCCCGCCGCGCGCGCCGCGCTGGGCCTGCTGCCTGTTATCAACAACGGCGATCAACTCAACGGCCTGAGCGCCGACAACAGCCCGCAGCACGCTGCCAACGGCTCGAACTCGAACAGCTCGGGCTCGAACGGCTCGACTGGCCAGCACAACGGCTCGGGCGGGCTGATGAACTCGGACGGCTACTCGCCGCCCTTTCGCCCGCACCCCGAGGAGTGATGAGCCGAGCTGGGCGCACACGCTCAAGGCAAAGGCAAGGCAAAGGCCGCAAATACTTTTGGTACTTGCGGCCTTTGCCTTGCCTGGGTGGCGGCTTCAGTTGCGGAAGTAGCCGAAGTAAGGCGAGGTGGGGTCGGCGGGGAAGGCGGGGTCGGTGAGGTCGCGGGCGATGATGCGAACCGAGGGCAAGTACTTGACGTGGCCGTCGGCGAAGGCGATGTTCTTGCCCTCGAAGTGCGGCCCCTGCTTGCCGTTGCCGTCGTTTTGCATCCGGCCCTGCCAGCCATACCAGGCGGTGAAGCACATATCGTTGCCGCGGTCGGTCAGCATATACGTCACAGCCGGGTTGTTGCACTCGGACAGCGAGCGGTTCATAGCGTCCTCGTTCCACGAGTAGAAGGCGCTCTGGTTGGGGCCGCCCGCGCCGTTCCAGACCGGCCACGAGCCGGTGTCGCGCGCCGTGTTGGGCGTGGCGCTGGGGCAAACCCAGATCTGGCGGCTCTTGATGTAGGGCATCTTCGAGTCCAGCCAGTGGAGCCCCAACGTCGCGCCGCTGTTCCAGGCCGCGTAGGGATACCTCTCATCGTAGTCCTGGGTGTACTGAAGCATCCCCAGGCTGATCTGCTTGAGGTTGCTCTGGCACGAAGCCCGCCGCGCGTTCTCACGCGCCCGCGCGAAAACCGGGAACAAGATAGCCGCCAGGATGGCTATGATGGCTATCACAACAAGAAGCTCGATCAACGTGAAGCCCACAGGCTTCAAGCCCACAGCCTTCCTGAACCCGCCGCGCACCCTCGACCCGGCTGAAGTTTTGCTGAGCATACCGCTGCCTCACTTTTAAGCAAGATGCTCCATGCTACCCCACCTCTTCAAATCCCTAACCTGCACCCGCTGCGCTTTTGAACCCCAGCCGCGCCCGATCCACATCGCCCAACAAAAAGAACGAGCCGCACACGCACACGATGTCTTCCGTCTTCGCCTCGCCAAGCGCGGCCTGCAGCGCGCGGTTGACATCCGCTTCCTCCCCGGCCCGCGCGCCAAGCTCAAGCGCCGTCGCCGCCAGCTCCGCCGTCGAGAGCGCGCGCGGATGCCCGGCCTGCGCCAGCGTGAGCCGATCCGAAAGCGGCGCAAGTACTTGCAGCATCGCGCGCGCGTCTTTGTCGCTGCTCGCCCCGAAGATCAAGTGCAGCCGAGTGCTGGGGTTTTGTTCTTTCAAACGCTTCAGCTCGCGCGCCAGCACTTGAGCGCCGTCGGGGTTGTTGGCGCCGTCAAGGATGACGGTGGGCGAGCGGCGCACGATTTCGAGCCGCCCCGCGACCTGCCAGCTGGCGGTTGAGCTCAGCTCATCGAGCGGCCAGGCGGCTTGCGGCCAGGCGGCGGCTTGAGCAAAAGCGTGGCAGGCCACGCGCGCGGTCTGCCAGTTTCGCTTCTGGAACTCGGGCACCTCGGGCGGCAGGGCGCGGGCTTCTTCCTCGGCGAGCCGCGCCCGCTCGCCGCAAGTACTTGCGGCATCCGATGCCACGCGCCACGGGCACAGGCGAGCGCCGATCTGGTCGCAGTGCTCGCGGAAGACCTCAAGGACTTGCGGCTTGTCCTCGGCTGTGATCAGGTCGCGGTTCGGGCGCGCGATGTGGATTTTGTCGGCTGCGATGGCTTCCAGGGTCGAGCCCAGGCGGTCGCAGTGATCGAGCGCAACGTGGGTCACAACCGAAACGAGCGGGCTCAAAACGTTGGTGGCGTCCCACTTGCCGCCCAGCCCGACCTCGACTACAGCGGCGTCCACGCTCTGCCGCGCGAAGTGGATCAGGCCCAGCAGCGTGAGCACCTCGAACTCGGTCGGCTGCCCGTGCTCGCCGCGCGCCACCTGGTCCAGGACGGGCCGCGCGAGTTGAAAAAGGGCTTCCAGCTCCTCGTTGGTGATGGCGCCTGCGCTGGGCTCGGCTCTGTTCGATGGGCTCAGGATGCGAACGCGCTCGTTCCAGGCGTGCAAGTGCGGCGAGGTGTACAGCCCGACGCGGCGCGAGCCCGAGGCGAGCATCCGCGCCACGAACTGAGCCGTCGAGCCCTTGCCGTTGGTGCCGCCCACGAGCACGACGGGGAAGGGCGAGGTGCCCGCGGCGTCGAGCACTTGAGCCTGGCTCAGCAGCTCGCGGATGCGTTCGAGGCCGGGGCGGATGCCGAACCGCTGAACCGAGGCGAGGTAGGAGAGGAAGTCGGGTGGCACGCGCGTAGTGTAGGCGCGAAGTGGCCTGCCAAGCGGCAAGTACTTGCGGGCCGAGGCGCTCGAAGGGCGTGGCCGTTGTTACAATTCGGGGCTTCGGGGTTATGCTATGAAGCAGTTTTTACTGAAATGAGAGGCTCTTCCCGTTCCATGTCCCGACCATCGCTGCCGTCTCCCTCGCGGTCGAACACCTCCACGCTCAGCCGGGGCCTGCGCCGGGCCGCCGTCGCCCTCAGCGCCGCTGCGATGCTGGCGGCTGGCGTTTTGTCCTCGCGTGCTCAAGCACCGCAAGCTCAAGCACCGCAAGCTCAAGCACCGCAAGCTCAAGCGCCACAAGCTCAAGTGCCCGGCGCGCCGCCTGCTGCAAGTACTTCGATTTCTTCGAGTACTTTGCCAAGCAGGAACGCGGACGCCAACGTGGACGCCTCAGCTCTGGCGCGCATGAAGGCCGATGTCACGGCGCTGACGCGCTTCCCTTCGCGCGCGGCGGGCACGCCGGGCAACGCGCAGGCGGCGGCTTACGTGCGCAGCCGCTTCAGCCAGATTTTTGGCGCTTCAAACGTGCAGAGCGACGACTATAAAGTCACGGTTCCCGTCACCAGGAGCGCCACGCTCAACGGGCAGGCCGTGTATCCGATCTACCCCAACGGCGTGGTGCCGTCCTCGACGCCGCCCGAAGGCATCAGCGGCCCGATGATCTACGCCGGGCAGGGCCGCCCGCAGGATTTCAACGGCCAGAAAATCGACGGCTCGATCGTGGTGCTCGACTTCAACTCGGGCCTGGGCTGGGTCGTGGCCGCCGACCTGGGAGCGCGCGCCATCGTGTTTGTTGAGCCCACGGCTCAGGGCGCTGCCCCGCCGACCTCGCGCGGCGAGGCCGAGCGCAAGTTCTCCTCGCTGCCCGTCGAGCTGCCCCGCTTCTACGCGCCGCGCTCTGTCTTCGCCGCGCTCAACACCTCGGGTGCCAGCAGGGTTCCGTTCCGTGCCATCCCGCTGGGCGAGGGCGTGCTGAAGTCCTTGGTTGAGTGGCAGCGCGCTCCGGTGCAGAACATCCTGGGCACCATCAAGGGCACGGACGCCGGCGACAAGGCCGGCAACACGATGGTCATCGGCGGCTACTTCGACTCGATGTCCGTCGCGCCCGACCTGGCTCCCGGAGCCGAAGCCGCCGCCAACTGCGCGGCCCTGCTGGAGCTGGCGCGCTACTTCAAGGCGAACCCGCCCCAGGTCAACCTGCTCTTCGTGGCCAATGGCGCGCACCACGTCGCGCTGGCGGGCATGAGGAACTTCGCGGCCAAGCACTTCATTGATTCGAGCGGCGAGGGCAAGGACGCGATGAAGGCCGAAATCGCGTCTTATCGCGGCTTCGTGGGCATCGACCTGACCAGCCGCACCGACACCGTCGGGCTGTTCGCCAAGTCCTACTTCTACAACCAGATGGGCGTGGGCAGCGAGAACATCCTGCTCAACCAGTTCGCCTCCTTCGCCAAGGACATCAACGGCTTCGCGGCTGAGGAGGCCAAGAAGCGCGGCGTCAAGGACGAGGAGTTCTACGTCGATGGCGTCACGGGCCGCGAAGGGCGCACCTGGCGCTCCTACCTGCCCTCGCCGGTTGCCCTGGACTCCGAAGTCGCCACCATGGCGCAGAAGCCCGGCCTCTCCTTCGCCACCGCCAACGACGCGCGCGGGATGCAGGACACCCCCTTCGACACCGCCGAGCGGCTTAACTTGCCCAACATCGCGCGGCAGGTTTCGACTATCCAAGTACTTCTGGGGCGCGGGCTGGGCCAGGTCAAGGATATGCCCGAGTCGACGGGATTCTCGGCCATTTTCGGCTACGCCATCGGGCGCGCCATCTACCGCAACGTCGGCCAGGGCACCAGCTTCTTGCCCTCGACTCCGATTCCCGACTCGCAACTGCTGGGCGTCAGGCAGCCCAGGGCCAAGCTCACGGCCCAGCAGCTGCAAACGCAGACCGAGCAGCGAACCGGCGCGCAGGCGGTGGCTTTCGTGCTGGATCGCAACACCAACTTGAAGAGCTACTCGGGCGTGCGCGGCGCCTTCATCGAGCGCGCGCAGTTCTCGACGCCGGACGCGGACAACGAGCCCGCGGCTCAGTTCGTCTTCCTGGGGCCGCGCGTGGGCGACCCCAAGGGCGGTGGCACTCCGGCTGCCGAAATCGAGACGTATTCGATCGACAAGCGCGGCTTCATCACCTTCGCGCCCGACCAGGGCTCCGAGCGGCAGCGGTTCTCGCCGACCTTCAACAATATCACGGCCAAGCTGGACGTGAAGGACGCCAAGCTCAACCTGTTCAACGTCAACGCCTCGGTCATCAACTTCCCGTGCCGCGCCGCGAACCTGTATGACACGCTGGACCAGCGTTACTTCGACATCCTGCGCGAGCTGAACGTGCTCGACGGCCAGACCGACGCCAACCCTGTCGAATACGGCTTCGTGCGCCCGGCTGTCTCGCCCGGCGCCTCGGACGCCGAGCCCATCGCGATCGTCTTCGCGCGCGCCAACGCCCGCTTCAAGCTCATCATGCAGATGGGCCTGCTCGGAAAGCGCCTGGTGCTGCTGCAAACCGAGCCCACGACCGGCAAGCGCAAGAACCAGCTCGTCACCGAAGGCTCGGGCTTCCGCGTGGACGACGGCTCCCAACCCAACCGCGTGACCGACGTGTCGTATCAGACGGCGCGCGACCTGTGGATTCTGGATCAGCAGCGCATCGGTCTGCTCAAGAAGTTCGGCATCAGCAACGAGCGCGACGACCAGCTGCACGGCCTGGCCGGGTGCGCCACGGGCGCCAAGGTGCCCACGGGCACCAGGGACGCGGACGGCAAGGAGATTCTCAAGGAGAGCTTCAACTGCCCCTCCATCAAGGAAGCGCGGCCCAACGGCGGCGCGATTTTGCTGGCTCAGCAGGCGCTGCAAGGCCTACGCTACGACGAGTTTTATATGCAGGCGCGCAAGGCCTTCGGGCTTGAATCGCGCGCTTACCCGGACGTGGAGGCGACGGCTCAGGACGTGCTCAAGGGCATCATCTTCTACCTGGCGCTCCTGCTGCCGTTTTCGTATTTCCTGGAGCGGCTGCTCTTTGGCTTCCCCGACATCCGCAAGCAGATCGCCGGCGCGGGCACGGTGTTCCTGATCATCTTCATGGGCATCCGCTTCGTGCACCCGGCCTTCGAGCTGGCCTTGACTCCGTTCATCATCCTGCTGGCCTTCGTCATCCTGGCCCTGACGGTGGTGGTGGGCTCGTTCCTGTCGAGCAAGTTCGAGCAGGAGATCAAGCGGCTCAAGCAGGGCGTTCACTTCGCGGACGTGGGGCGCTTGTCGGCCCTGGGCGCCTCGGTTGGGCTGGGCATCGCCAACATGAGGCGGCGCCCCATGCGCACCGCTTTGACCTGCGTCACCTTGATCCTGCTAACCTTCACGGTGCTGTCGTTCACCTCGGTGACGGCCAACATCTCGAACTTCGAGCGGCCTTACGGCAACAGCGTGCCCAAGTACGAGGGCCTGATGGTGCGGCGGCCCGACTGGGGCGGGATGCAGCTGGCGGCTGTGAACTCGATGCGCAACGAGTTCGGGCAGAAGTTCGGCGAGGTGGCGCCGCGCGCCTGGTATCTCTCGCGCGATCAGGGCGAGGCGCTGCAGCTGCGCGTCAACAGCACGACCGACGCCAACAAGTACTTCTACGCGCCCGCCCTGTGCGGGTTCACGCCCCAGGAAGCCAAGATCGGCTCGCCCATCGCGCAGACCCTGCTCAAGGGCAACTGGTTTTCGGGAGCCTCCGACGAGTGCCTGCTGCCCGCCTCGATGCTGATCAAGCCCAGCGACCTGCGCACCAAACGCTCGGCAGCAGCCAGGGCGCGCGGCGAAGAGGTCAAGGAAGACACCTCGGCCATTGAGGACGACACGCCGCCGCTGGGCCTGACGCCCGAGAACGCGGTCGGCAGCAGCATCCAGGTGGCCGGGCAGACGATGCGCGTGATCGGCATCTTCGACGACGACAAGTTCTTCGCGGCCCGCGACCTGGACGACGAGCAGTTCACGCCGGTCGACTACCAGAACGAGCAGAACAAGCAGACCCAGTCGCAGAACTCGCTGGCCGGGCAGAAGGGCCAGGACACCCAGGTGCAGCGGTACCAGCACATGGACGCCAACGCCCTGCTGCTCATCCCCTACGACACCGCGCTCAACCTGGGCGGCTCGACGCGCTCGCTGGCCGCCGGCTTCCACGACTCGGCCAGCGGCAAGGCCGAGCTGAACCAGCTGATGAACCGCGCCGCCCTGGGCATCTTCGGCTCAACAAAAGGCAAGGACGGGCAGCTGAAGGCCGCGCTGTACTCGTCCGTGGAAACCTCGGGCTACGAGGGCTTCGGCGCCCTGGTGATTCCCATCGCCATCGCCGCGCTCATCATCGCCAACACCATGCTGGGCTCGGTCTTCGAGCGCACGCGCGAAATCGGCATCTACTCAGCCGTGGGCCTGGCTCCCATCCACGTCGCGGCTCTGTTTATCGCCGAGGCCACTGTCTACGCCGTGTTGGGCTCGATCTCGGGCTACCTCATCGCTCAGATGGTAGCCAAGGTGGTCACGTCCTCCAACCTGCTGCCTGGCCTGACGCTCAACTACTCGTCGTCCTCGGCTGTGCTGGCGACCTTGATCGTGATGGCGACGGTGCTGCTCTCCACGATCTACCCGGCGTGGGCGGCCTCCAAGCTGTCGAACCCGGACACCGACCGGCGCTGGAAGGTCAACGACCCCGTGGGCGACATCTGGCGCTTCCAGTTCCCGTTCACGGTGTCGGGGCTGCAGCCTCTGGGCGTGGCTCAGTTCCTGGCCGACTTCTTCGAGGCGCACACCGACACCTCGGTCGGGCGCTTCTACACCGACCGCGTCACCTTCTCGGCCCTGACGCTGCGCGAGTCCATCGACGTGCTCAACGAGGGCATCACGGCTGAGGCGCTGGCCGCCGCCAACATCCAGGCCGCAGGAGCCAGGGCCGCGGGCATCGAGGCCGCCAGCATCCGCGCCGCAGACCTCGAAGCCCGCGCCGCCGCCACCCGAGGCAACGGCCACGCCAACGGAGGAGCCAACGGAACGCCCGCTCAGCTGGTCGACACCGCTCTGGCGACGGCTCCGGTCGAGGGCATCAGCGCGACCGAGGAATCGGCTCCCGACCCGCGCAAGAAGAAGGTCAAGAAGGCCGCGATCGCCCCGATTCAGGAGTCGCCCATCATCTCGCTGGACTCGATTCCGGCGCGGCCCGAGACCGAGGTGTATCGCCTGTCGATGCGCGTGTGGCTGGCGCCCTTTGACATGGGCGTGTCGCAGGATTCGGACATCATTCTGCTGCCGGCCAAAGAGCCCGGCTTGTATGAGCTGCAGCTGCGCCTTGTCAGGCAGTCGGGCGAGATCGCGGCCTGGAAGCGCGTCAACCGCCAGTTCATCGGCGACTTGCGCAAGCAGCTTCTGGTGTGGCGCACTGTCTCGCGCGAGGGCCAGCAGGAATACATCCTGAAGGGGCGCGCCCACATCAACGGCCAGCAAATCCCGACCGAAGCTCCCGGTGCTTCGGTGAGCGCGGGGGTTTAGGCAAGCCGAGCCGCTGCAAGGCGCTGCAAGTACTTGCAGCGCCCAACGCCTCGCCTGCGCTTGCGGGCGAGGCGTCTTGCTTTGCCGCCTCAAGTACTTGCAGCGCCTTCAGTTACAATGAACGCACCCGCCTCGGAGAACACATGAACCTAACGCTTGGCTCTGGCCCGCCGCAAGTACTTGCGATTGGAGCCCTGGCCCTGACCTTTGCCTTGCACACCGCTCCGCGAGCGAGCGCGACGACGCTGCCCGCTGCGGTGCGCGCGGAAATGCCGCCCGCCGTGCTGTCGGTGTCGCTCTTCGAGATGGCGCCGACGCCCCAGGCCACCAAGTTTTTGTTCCACCTGTGGACGGCTGCGCGCCGCAATCCCGAAGGCGGCGGCTCGTTCGGGCCGCCCGCGGGCTATTACAAGGGGCGCATCGGCGCGGCGGAGGCCAAGGCAGGCGGGCTGCGGCCCTCGCCGTTCGTGCTCGACATCTTCTCGCCGGGCCAGAAGAAGGGGCAGTGGAAGTACGAGAACTCGGTCATCACCACAGACACCAAAGCGCCGCACGATTTCACCCTGCGCTACTTGGACGCCAGGAAGAAGGTGGGCTACGTCATCTCGACGCACGGCTTCGTCTACCGCAGCGGCGACGACACGCTGCACGTCTTCGCCGACGGCTGGGGCAGCAGCCCCGCCAGCACCACCTTCGGCTACTCCGCGTATATGGACACGTCTTTCTACTCGTTCCCGCGCGACAAGAACGGGCTGCTGCAGGTGATGAAGCACGAGCACAAGATGAACACCGGCTTCGAGACGCGCACCACGCTGGCCTGGAAGACAGCCGCCGACTTTGGGCCCGGCGGCTGGCAGGCCGGGGGCACGCCGGCTCAGGTGCCCCTGAAATAGATGCCTCAAGTACTTGCTAAAGTATTCGCTGCCTCTGAAATTCGGGCGCCAGCGCGCCGGTTCGATGCTATGTGCGCCCGCTAAGCGGGCATACTGCATCCGCTTTTGCCGCCGCGCGCGGCCCACTTCCAGATTCTTCCACCGACATGGCATTACAGCACGAGACACCGATGGACCGCATGACGGTCACGCAGGCCGAGGACAAGCCCATCGGCCCGCTCAACGTAGACACCGGGCTCGGGCCTTCGCCCGCAGGCGACCCCACCGTCGAAACCGACGACTACATCGACGGCTTTAGCTGGCGCACCGTCTTCGGCGCGCTCTTCATCGGCCTCATCATGATGCCGGGCGCGATCTACCTCTCGCTGATCGCGGGCCAGGGCATGGGGCCAGCCGCCGAGTGGGTCACGATCATCCTCTTCATGGAGGTCGCGCGCCGCTCCTACCAGACGCTCAAGAAGCAGGAAATCTACCTGCTCTATTACATCGGCGCCAGCTTGACTTCTCAAGTTGGAGCCCTCGCCCTGACCGGCGGTGCTTTCGCGGGCCTGGTGATGACGCAGTACATCGTCAACTCGCCGGTCGCGCAGTCGCTTGGCATCACCGAGCAGATCCCGCGCTGGGTCGCGCCGCCGCCCGATTCGCCCGCGCTCTTGCAGCGCACCTTCCTGCACCCGGACTGGATTCCGGCCATCACGCTGCTCATGGTGGGCCAGGTCTTCGGGCGGATGCAGTCGTGGGGGCTGGGCTACGTGCTGTTCCGCATCACCTCGGACATCGAGCGGCTGCCCTTCCCCTTAGCTCCCATCGCCGCCGAGGGCGCCACGGCCTTAGCTGAGTCGAGCTCGCAAAAAGAAGGCTGGCGCTGGCGCATCTTCTCCATCGGGGCCATGATGGGCGCGGGCTGGGGCTCGCTGTACGTGCTGCTGCCGGCTGTTACGGGCCTGGTCTTCTCGCAGCCGATCACGATCGTCACCAACCCCTTCATCGACCTGACGCCCAACACGCAGAAGATTTTGCCCGCCGCCTTGACCGGCCTGGGCACCGACCTGGGGCAAGTACTTATCGGCTTCGTGCTGCCGTTGCCGGTTGTGGTGGGGACTTTCATCGCGTCCATCTCGTGCCACATCGTGGCGAACCCGATTTTGCAGCACTACGGCATCCTCAAGACGTGGACGCCGGGCCTGGACGCCATCCAGACGCAGATCGTGAACAACCTGGACTTCTGGCTTTCGTTTGGCATCGGCACCTCGATTGTGGTCGCCATCGTGGGCATCGTCTCGGTCATCGCGGCCCTGTCCAAGCGATCGAAGCAGGCCGCGAGCGGCGTGGCCAACATGAGCCTGAAGCCGCCGCCGGGCCGCGGCGACATCCCGATCTGGATTTCGCTGGCGGCCTGGGCGATTGGAACCATCGCCTTCATCGCGATCTGCCACTACCTGGTGCCCAGGTTCCCGGTCGGCATCATGATCTTCTTCGGCTTCGTGTGGACGCCGGTCTTCAGCTACATCAACGCGCGCATGGCGGGCATGAGCGGCCAGAGCGTCTCGATCCCCTACGTGCGCGAAGCCTCGTTCATGATGGCGCGCTACCAGCAGGTCGACATCTGGTTCGCGCCGATCCCGCTCAACGACTTCGGCGGCATGGCCGCGCACTTCCGCACCGTTGAGCTGACGCGCACCAAGTTCTCCTCCATCCTCAAGGTCGAGCTGCTGATGCTGCCCATCATGCTCGTCTGCTCGTTCCTGTTCTGGAGCTTCATCTGGCGCCTGGCCCCGATTCCCTCGGCCAACTACCCTTACGCCTCCAAGTTCTGGCCCGCGCACGCGCAGCAGCAGGCGCTGTGGTGGACGGCCAACCGCTCGCGCGACAACAACGTGCTGCTGCGCTCGGTGAACCCAACCTTCATCGGCATCGGGGCCGGGGCCGCAGCCTTCTCCTACCTCGCCATCGCGGTCTCGGGCCTGCCGATGCTGCTCTTCTACGGCCTCATCTCGGGCACCTACGCGATGCCGGCCTTCGCCATCCCGATGCTGACCGGCGCGCTGCTGGGCCGCTACTACTTCCAGAAGCGTTACGGAGCCGAGAACTGGCGCGCCTTCACCCCGGTCCTGGTCGCGGGCTACTACTGCGGCATGGGCCTGATCGGGATGGCCGCCGTCTCGCTGGCCCTGCTGAGCAAGTCGGTCTCGCGCCTGCCTTACTAAAGGCCCTCCAGAAATGCGACAATAGATGCCGCGCCTCAAGTACTTGCGAGTACTCGGGGCGCGGCATCTTGCTTGGTGCTGGGGGCGCCATGGCAACTCGGGAAGCTCCGCCGGAGCGGGCGGGACATTTTGCTCCTCGCCGCGTGCGTCATGGAAGGCAAGCGGGCGGGCCAGGTTCTGTAGCCTCCACTGAGCTAAAGCCGCAAGTACTTGCAGCGGCCACAATCAACTTATGCTCCTCGAAAGCAAAGCTCCCGTGCGCGTCGATTTTGCCGGAGCGTGGACGGACGTCAAGTTCTTCGCCCACCCCTTCGGCGGCGCCACTCTCAACGCGGCCATCGACCGCTTCGTCACGGGCCGCACCCAGCTCGGCCCGCACCGCTCGCCTGACGGTACGCTGGTTCCCGAAGGCATCTCGGTCACTTACGAAACCGATATCCCGGCGGGCTCGGGGCTTGGCACCTCGTCGGCTCTGAACGTGGTCTGGCTCTCGCTGGCGCGCGGCTCGGGGCCGCAAAACGACGAGGAGCGCGCCCGCATCGCCGAGCAAGCCTACGAAGTCGAGACGCTGCTCGGGATTCTGGGCGGCAAGCAAGACCAATACGCGGCGGCCTTTGGCGGCTTCAACCTCTTCGAGTTCGGCGAGGCGGGCGCGCAGGTGCATCCCGTGCGCATCTCCAGCGAGCACGCAACCGAGCTGAACGGGCTGCTGACCTTGTGCTACACCGGGCAGGCGCGGCTGTCCTCGAACCTGCACGAGAACGTCTGGGGCGGCTTCCGCGCCGGCAAGCGCGATGTCGTCGAGTCGCTCTTTGGCCTGCGCGACGCCGCCTACCGCGCCAAAAACATCCTCGAAGCCGGCGACTGGGACGCCCTGGGGCCGCTGCTGCAGTCGCAGCACGAATTCGCGCGCCGCCTGGACGCTTCGCTGAGCAACAGCTTAGTCGAAGGCATCTTCGACCTGGTGCGCCCGCACATCGCGGGCGGCAAGTGCTGCGGAGCCGGCGGCGGCGGCTGTATGCTCTTCCTGTCGCCCTCGGCTGAGCAGCAGAAGCGCGTGGTCCACAAGCTGCGCGAGCACAGCCTGCGCGTCATCGAATTCGGCTGGGCCGGCCAGGGCCTCAGCGTGGCGCGCTCCTGACAAGCCGCCCTCAGTACTTGCAGCACGATTCTTTACTTCAAGCCGCGTTATGTTCAACAGCCGAGCGTTGGGATTAGCTTCATTGGTTTGTGTCGCGCCCAGCGTGGCTCAGGCGGCTCCGGCCAAAGTTCCCGCCCAGGCGGCGGCGAAGATCGCGGCCCAGGCTGCGGCGAAGATCGCGGCGGTTTCGCTTTCGCGGCGCTTCCCGGCTCAGCGCGCGGACGTGACGCGCGTTTTCAAGCCGGGTGACAGGACGCTGCACGCGATTGTGCGGCTGGCGGGCGCACCGAGCGGAGACAAGGTGAAGGCGGTGTGGATCATCGCGGACGCCGGCGGCGTGAAGAACTACCGGTTCGCCGAGACGACGCTGGGCACGGCGCGCGGCTTGGACACGCTGCACTTCGCGACCTCGCTCAAGCGCGACTGGCCGCGCGGCCAGTATCGGCTCGACCTGTTCTGGAACGGCGCGCGGGCGTGGCAGGAGTATTTCGAGGTGAAGTAGCGCGGCGCTCGGGGCTTTTCAAGGGCCTGGCAAACGCAAAGCGGCTCCTCAAGTACTTGAGGAGCCGCCGCTTTTGGTGCTGCCTGGCTTTACATGAGGCCTTTCTTGCGGGCCTTGGCGATCATGGTCGAGGCGCCGTTGCGCGAGATGGCTTTGATGGCGCGCGTCGAGAGCTTCATCTTGATGAAGCGCCCTTCCTCGGGCACCCAGATGCGCTTGGTCTGCAGGTTGGGCATCTGGCGGCGCTTGGTGTGGCGCATCGAGTGCGACACCGAGTTGCCGGTCAGCGGCTTGCGTCCGGTAATTTCACAGCGGTTAGACATAGTTTTCTCCGGCTTCTGTTTTCGCTCTTTGAGCCGAACCAGTATAACCCGCTCGCCTCGCCGCGTCTCAAGTACTTGCGGTCAACGATCCTGACCTGGCTCGGAACTGAGCCCCATGCCGTAGGGCTGTGCGGTTGGCTGGCCCTTGAGCGTCATCTGCTCGGCGCCGCCGTTGGCGAATCGCGAGGCGAAGAGCATCGCCATCGCTCCGAACAGCAAGAAGCCCCCGAAGACGACCCAGACCAACCCCTCGTACTCCCCGCGCCGCCGTGACCACACAGTCCGCTTCATTACTGAGTGTGCCCGCGCCTGGACAAAACAAAACCCGCAAGGGCTTGCGTCGCTGCAAGTACTTGCGTCGCTGCAAGTACTTGCGTCGCTGCAAGTACTTGCGTCGCTGCAAGTACTTGCGGGCTTTTGCGGGCCTCGCGCTGCTTAGCGCAAATACGCCTCGGTGACGTACTGGCGCATCATGCGGTGGGTGTTGAAGTAGCAGGCGTTCTTGCCGATGGCGCCCTTCATGACTTGAATCCAGCCAGCGTGGTTGTCGCTGCCGTAGTACAAGGGCAGCAGCTTGTGCTCCAGCTTCTGGTACAAGTCCTCGATGTCGGCGCTGTCGTCGTTCTCGACCAGGTTGGTTTCGATGGCGTCCGGGCCGATGCTCCAGCCCGTGGTGTCCTCAACCCAGCCCTCGATCCACCAGCCGTCGAGCACCGAAAAGTTGGGCACGCCGTTGTGGGTGGCCTTCATGCCGCTCGTGCCCGAGGCCTCGCGCGGGCGCAGCGGAGTGTTCAGCCACACATCGACGCCGGAGACGATCTTGAGGGCCGGGGCCATCTCGTAGTTTTGCAGGTACACCACTTTGATCTGGCCGCTGAGCTTCTTGGCCGACTCGAAGATGTTGTGGATGAGCTCCTTGCCGCCGCCGTCGCGCGGGTGCGACTTGCCGGCGTAGATGATCTGCAGCTTGCCGCCGCCGATCTCGGCCAGGCGCTGCACGTCGCGAAAGAGCAAGTCGGCGCGCTTGTAGGGCGTGGCGCGGCGCGCGAAGCCGATGGTCAGGATGTCGGTGTGCATCTCGATGCCGGTGCGCAGGCGGACTTCTTCGAGCAGGTCGGCCTTCGAGCTCTGGTGCGCCTCCCATATCTTGGCGTCGGGCACGTTGTCCACGCGCACGAACAGCTCGGGCTCGTCGCGCCAGCCGGGGATGTATTCGTCGTACAGCTTGCTCCAGGTTTCGTTGGTCCAGGTCGCCGAGTGGATGCCGTTGGTCACGGAGCGGATGTTGTAGCCGGGGAACATATTACGCGACACCTCGCCGTGCTTCTTGGCCACGCCGTTGTGATAGCCGCTCAGGTTGAGGCCGAGCGTGCTCATGTTGAGCTTGTCTTCGCCGCCCAGTTCCTTGAGCACATCGAGCGGGAAGAAGTCGTCAAGTACTTGCGAGACGATTGCGTGCGAGAACTTGTCGTGCCCGGCCTCGACCGGCGTGTGCGTGGTGAAGATGCACAAGTTCTTGACCGGAGCCGTGTTCCACACCAGCTTCTCGTCCCACACCTCGTCGAGCGGGCGCTTGTGCTTCAAGAGCAGCTCAAGGGTCAGCAGCGCGGCGTGCCCCTCGTTCATGTGGTACTTGCGCACGGTGTAGCCCAGAGCCTGCAGCATCCGCGCGCCGCCGATGCCCAGCACGACCTCCTGGCGGAAGCGATACAAATCGTCGCCGCCATACAGGTGGTAGGTGATGCCGCGATCCCACTCGTGGTTCTCGGGCAGGTCGGTGTCGAGGAAGTAAATCGGCAGCTCGAAGCCGCCACTGCCGACCTGGGCGTATTTCCAGCACTGGATGTGCACGTCGCGCCCTTGCATCTTGACCTTGACCTTGTGCGGCTGCAGCTCCATGTAGTCGGCTGGGTTCCAGTCGACCGCGTGCTCCTTCTGCCAGCCGTCCGAATCCAGCTCCTGGCGGAAGTAGCCCTTGCGATACAAGAGCGAGACGGCCACCATCGGCAGCGCGAGGTCCGAGGACGACTTCAAGGTGTCGCCAGCGAGCACTCCGAGGCCGCCCGAGTAGGTCGGCAGGTTGGATTGCAGCCCGATCTCCATCGAGAAGTAGGCGACTTTGGGCTCCGAGGTGAGGTCGGAAAGCAGGCTGGGCGAGTTGGAAGGCGAGAATGGTTGGGACACGGTTTCCTCCGCGAGATGGCTTCAGTTGAGTTCAGTCGCGCAGAGTAAACAGGCTGCCCGACGCGGTGGCAACGCCCAAGTACTTGTAGCAGCGCCCCAAGCCAAAATTTAACGCCGCTGTCACCGCCTCGAAACCCAGCCCGCCTCAAAACCCAGCCCGGCTCGCGGGCCCGGCTCGAAACTCAGCCCGGCTCGCGGGTCCGGCGCGATGAAGAAGCGGCGGCGGCAAGTACGTGCGGCGCGGCTCATCCGCTAAACTCGCGCCATCCCAGCCCGAAGGAACCTGCAGGAAATCGCTATGGCCGACACCTCCCAAGCCTCAGCTCATGCTTCAGCTCAAGCCGCCGTTCCCAACGAGAACCTGGCCTCGCTCGCTCAGGATTCTCAGGTCTTCCAGCCCTCGCAGCGCGCGATGTCACGCACTTTGACGCCCGACTTCGACGCGCTGTGCGCCGCTGCAGCCGCCGATCCCGCGGCCTTCTGGGAAGAGCGGGCGCGCGAGTTGGAGTGGGCCGCGCCGTGGTCGCAAGTCGTGGACTGGAAGCCCGCCCAGGACGGCCAGCCGCCCTCGGTGAAGTGGTTCGTCGGCGCCAGGTGCAACATCACGCTCAACGCGCTGGACCGCCACGTAAGCCAGGGGCGCGGCGACAAGCTGGCGTTTTTGTGGGTCGGCGAGGCTGCGGCTGGCGAAGAGGTGCCCGAAGAGCGCGTCACCTACGCTCAAGTACTTGAGCGCGTCAACCGAGCCGCCAACGCCCTGAAGAAGCTCGGCGTCAAGGAAGGCGACCGCGTGACGATCTACATGGCGCTCACGCCTGAGCTGCCCATCGCGATGCTGGCCTGCGCCCGCATCGGCGCGATTCACTGCGTGGTTTACGGCGGCTTCTCGGCCCCGGCGCTGGCTTCGCGCATCGAGGATTCGGAGTCGCGGATCGTTATCTGCTCGGACCTGGGCCACCGGCGCGGCAAGCGCATCGAGCTCAAGCGCGTCGTGGACGAAGCCGTCGCCGGCCTGCCGCAGGTCGAGAAGGTGCTGGTTTTTCGCCGCGACCCCAACACTGCGCTGGGCGCGCGCGATGTCGATTTCCAGCAGGCTCTGGCGGCTGAGCCCAGCGAGTGCGAGGCGGCTGTGCTGGATGCCGAGGCGCCTTTGTTCTTCTTGTACACGAGCGGAACCACGGGTAAGCCCAAGGGCATCATCCACGTCCACGGCGGCTACGCGGTCGGCACCAGCGTCTCGCACCGGCTCTGCTTCGACCTGCACCCGGACGATTTGTATCTCTGCACCGCCGATCCGGGCTGGATCACAGGGCATTCGTACGTGGTGTACGGGCCGCTCATCAACGGGGCCAGCGTGCTGCTGTGCGAGGGCGCGCTCGACTTCCCGGACGCCGGGCGCTGGTGGAGCATCGTCGAGAAGTACAAGGTCAGCATCTTCTACTCGACGCCGACCGCCATCCGCGCCCTCATGCGCATGGGCGAGGAGTTCCCGGCCAGGTATGACCTGAGCAGCCTGCAAGTACTTGGCAGCGTCGGCGAGCCGATCAACCCCGAGGCGTGGCTGTGGCTGCACAAGCACGTCGGGCACCAGCGCACGCCGATCGTCGACACCTGGTGGCAGACCGAGACCGGGCAGTTTATGATCGCGACGGTGCCTTCGTACCCGACCAAGCCGGGCTCGCCGGGCAAGGCGCTGCCGGGCATCGTGGCCGATGTGGTGGACAAGCAGGGCAACTCAGTCGAGCCGGGCAAGGGCGGATTTTTGGTCATCAAGAGCCAGTGGCCCGCCATGATGCGCGGCGTGTACAAAGACCCCGAGCGTTACGCCAAGTACTGGGAGCTCATCCCCGGCTTCTACGCCGCAGGCGACGTGGCGACCAAGGACGAGGACGGCTACTTCCGCGTCATGGGCCGCGCCGACGACGTGATGAACGTCTCGGGCTACCGCATCGGCACGGCTGAGGTCGAGTCGGCGCTGGTTTCGCATCCGGCGGTTGCGGAAGCGGCTGTGATTGGCAAGCCGGACCCGCTCAAGGGCGAGAGCATCAAGGCCTTCGTCATCCTGCGCCAAGGCCAGGCCGGGGGCGACGAGCTGCTCAAGGCACTGAAGGCTCATGTCAGGGTCGAGCTGAGCCCGATCGCGGTTCCGGGCGAGATCGAGTTCGTGCCGAGCCTGCCCAAGACGCGCTCCGGCAAGATCATGCGCCGCGTGCTCAAGGCCAAGGAGCTGGGCGTGGCGCCCGGCGACATCTCGACGCTCGAAGACTGAGCCCAACCGAAGCCGCTTGCAAGTACTTGAGGAAATTATGCTGTGCCCGATTGACGGAGCTGAGCTGAAGGCCACCGCGCGCCAGGGCGTCGAGATCGACTTCTGCCCGCTGTGCCGGGGCGTCTGGCTCGATCGCGGCGAGCTGGACAAGATCATTGAGGCCGCCTACGCCGTTCCCGCCAACGATGCGCCAGCGGTTCCGCCCGGCCAAGACCCGCCCGCCATCGGCGTGTGGGCCGACTCAATTCAGCCGATCCCAGCTCAGCCGTACAACATTCCGCAGCAGCCGCAGCACAACGCTTTGCAGCAGCCGATCCCAGCGCTGGGCGATTTACTGCTTGGGCTGACGGCGGGCCGTGCGCTTAATCTGGGGCAAATCCAGCCGGGGCAGCGGAGGCGGCACCGCGGCTGGCTCGAAGAGATGTTCGACATCGACTTCGATTGAGGCTCGGGGTTGGAAGCAGCAAGTACTTGCAAAGGTGCTTGCTGCTTTTACTTGAGGCAACGCTTGAGGCCACGTATGAACAGCGAGCTCTCTTTCGACGAGGCGCGGCGATTGGTGCAGGCTCAGCTGGATTCGTGGCGCACGTCCGAGAACGAGGAACACGTCATATCGGGCGTGACGCCGTTTGAGCACGGCTGGGTGTTCGACTACGAGGTGCGGGTGGATGGCAACGTGATTAGCTTCGACGGTGGCGGGCCTTTGGCTGTCTTCAAGACGGGTGAGGTTGTCAAAGTCCCCGGCGTGTTGCCGACTGAAGTCGTAGTTGAGTTGCTGTCACGCAACTGGGAGGCCGCCCACGCGCCGGCTCTGTCAGTCGAACTGAGCGAGAAGGCGGAGGAGGACTTCTCGCGCTTCTTCAAGTCCATCTTGAGCCGGCTCCTACGCTCAGGCGCGGAGGAGTTGAGGATCGAAGAGGCCGGGCGCATCCGCTGGCGCATCGGCAGCGACCGGGATGAGGAGGATAGAGAACCCTTCTTCATCGGCGCCCTCATCGCGCGGCGCCTCAAGGTGATGGCCGACATCGACCCCGCCGATTTGAGCGAGGCGGGCGCCATGCAGAGCGGGCTCATCAAGATCAAGCTGCGCGAGACACGCTACAAGATGGTCGATGGCGAGGCCGTGAAGCAGGATGGCCAGCTCGTCGTCGAGACGCGCAAGGCGTTCTACAACATCTCGCTGACGGCCTTCCCAACAGGGCGCGGCGAGCAGATCATACTGAGCATCGAGCTTGACGAAGCCACAAGTACTTGGGCCCTGAGCAACGAGACTTGAGTTTAGCCGTCGTGATTTCCAATGAGCACAGACACCATTCCCTCACCTTCGGCGGCTCTGGAAGTGCCGGGCGAGCCGGGGGTTTACTTCTGCGCGCGGCACAAGAGCGTCAAGGTGCGGCTGCGCTGCGGTCGTTGCGAGGCCCCGATCTGCGCCAGGTGCACCGTGATGACTCCGGTCGGCGCGCGCTGCCGCGACTGCGGCACCAACCGCTCCTCGCACATCTTCCAGCTGTCGCCCAAGCAAGGGCTGATCGCGCTGGGCGTCTCGCTGGGGCTGGGGGCGGTGGGCGCGTTCATCATCGCGAAGGTGCCCTTCTTCGGGCTGTTCACCATCTTCTACGCCCCGGCGGTGGGCACCATGGCGGGCAAGGCCGTGGTGCGCGCGACCGGAGGCAAGCGCGGCCTCAAGCTGGCGGTTGTTGCCGTGGCGGGCTTCGCGCTGGGCGCGCTGGCTCTGACGCTGGCGGTGGGCGCTTCGCTGCTGAGCGTGTGGCTGTGGATTTTCCTGGCCCTGGCCATCGGCGGCGCGTGGTATTGGATTCGGTAACACGAGCCCAGGCTCAAGCGAGCCCAGGCGGGGCACACTGAGGTCATGTTTCCCCTGCGCGATGTGCATCGGCCCCAGCGAGCGCCGATCATCACCTGGCTGCTCGTGCTGGTGATGGCCGGGGTTTTCGCCTGGCAGGTTGGGCTGGGCTCGGCTCAGGGCGAGAGCGGCTTCATCGCAGCGTGGGGCGCGCGGCCACGCTGCGTGGTTTCGCCCCAGGCGTGCGGCATCGACCTGGGCCGCCTGCCCGACGATCCCGGCCCGGTTCTGCGGCGCTGGCTGGCTCCTCTGCTCAGCTCGGCGTTTTTGCACGCGGGAATTTTGCACATCGCGTTCAATGCCTGGTTCCTGTGGGTCTTCGGGCCGGCGGTCGAGGAGCGGCTGGGGCGGCTCAAGTACTTGAGCTTCTACCTGGCCTGCGCGGTGGTCGCGAGCCTGGCCCACATCGCGGCCCAGCCTGGTTCGATGCTGCCTTTAGTTGGGGCCTCGGGAGCCATCGCCGGAGTGTTGGGCGCGCATTTGATTCTGATGCCGCGCTCGTGGATTTTGAGCTACATCCCGCCGATCTGGGTGGTGCCGATCCCTTCGCTGGTCTTCCTCGTCTTCTGGATGGCGAGCCAGATCATGGGCGCGCGCGCTCTGCTGCCGCCCGCCCTGAGCCACGCCATCGGAGCCGGAGCCGTGGACGCGAGCGTGGCGTGGGCGGCTCACATCGGCGGCTTTGTGTTCGGGGCCGCCTGCGCCTGGCGCGCCAAGCCATGGTTCAAGCCCGCTGCGGCGCGCGAGAAGGCTGCAAGTACTTGAGGCGCATCTTTGAGGCGCGGGGCTTGAGCTCAGCTCATCCAAGCGCGGCCCAAACGCCTCCAAGTGCGCGCGAGCGGCGAATATAGAATAATGCACGCTGCCGCGCCGAATCCTTGCGCGGCTCACTTCCATGAAATCCTCCCGCACCTCGCCCGTTCCAAGCTGGCTGGCCTGCGCGCTCGTGCCGGCTGCGCTGGTGGCCCCAACTCTCGCGTTCGCTCAAGTTCAAGCTCAAGCGCCTGCTGCCAAGCCGTGGGCGGCGGCGGCTTTGTTCCCGGCCTCGTCGCTCAAGCTGAGCACGCTGCCCAACGGCGTGCGCGTGCTGACGCGGGCCACGAGCGGGACGGGGCTGGTGTGCGTTCAGGTGTGGGTGCGGGCGGGCTCGCGCTTCGAGTCCAACGCGCAGAGCGGCTCGGCTCATGTCATCGAGAGCGCGGCTCTGCGTGCCTCGCGCGGCTACCCTCGCGCTGCGAGCACGCTCGAAGGCGGCGCGGCCCACGCCATCGAATCGCTGGGCGGGCAGCCCGGCTCGCAGACCTCGCGCGATGCCACCTTCTACTCCGCGACGGTGGCCGCGATGTACCTGCCTCAAGCTCTGCGCGCGCTTGCGGACGCCGTGCTGCGGCCCGACCTCAGCGACTCGGCCATCGAAGAGGCCAAGAGCAACGTGCTGCTGGAGCAGCAGGAGCGCGAGAGCAACCCGCTGGTCGCCGTCTCGGACCTGGCTTACCGCGCGGCCTTCAGCAAGCACCCGTACGCCAAGCCAGCCGGGGGGGCTTCGCTCAGCGTCGAGACGCTGGCCCCCGTCACGGTGCGCGGCTACCACCAGAAAATGTACGTCGGGCGCTCGCTCTCGGTCGTGATCGTGGGCGACTTCGACCCCAAAATCGCGCACCGCCTGGCCGCGCAGAGCTTCGCCGCCGCGCCCGCCGCGCCCCCGCCCAGGCTGAGCATCGCGAGCGAAGTGGAGCCGCACGAGTTCGCCTCGGTGGTGCGCAAGCGGCCCATCAACCGCTCGGCTCTGGCCCTGGCGTTCGCGGCGCCCCCGGTTTCCAAAGCCGAGGACGTGGTGCCCATGGACGTGCTGCTCTCGCTGTGGCGCGAAGGCTCGCGCGCCACGCTGCGGGCCGCCCTGCTGACGCCGCGCGACCAGAAGCCCGCAGCCGAGCCGCCCGCCGACCCGCCCGAGGCAGGCGCTGAGCCGACCGGCGAGCCGCCGCTGGCCCTGGCCTACGACGTGGACTACCTCACACAGCGCGACGCCAGCCTCTTCATCGTGACGATGGCCCTCGAACCCAGCGATCAATCGGACGCGGTGGCTGCCGTGCTGCGTGAGGTGGGACGCGTGCAGGACGGCGGCGTCTCAGCCGAGGAGTTGGCGCGCGCCAAGAGCCTGCTGTCCAGCCAGTTCACCGCGCAGAGCGAGAGCGTCTCGGGCCAGGCGAGCTCGCTTGGCTTCTACGACATGATCGGCTCGTATGAGTTCGCGCTCAAGTACTTGCCGCGCGTGCAGCGCGTGACGCTTGGCGATTTGCAGCGCGTGGCGCGCACGTATTTCTCGCGCACCAAGTACTTGCAGGCCGTCATCGAGCCGCTGCCGCCCGAGCGCGTGCCCAACGGCAACTCGCCCGTCATCACCGCGCAGGCTCCGCTCAGCAATTCCAGGCGCGGGCGGACGTTCTAAAGCCGCGCCCGGCCAGTGAAATCGCCAGCTAAAGCCGCCAGACCAGCCACAGCCGCCGTTCCGATGAGCCCAACCAAGCCGCCTATGAGCCTTCGCCCCTCGCTACTCGCCTTGTTGACCCTTGCTCTGGCCGCCGGCGCGCGCTCGGCCCCGGCTCCTGTTGTGTCGGCGCGCACGCCGCGCGGCTCGCTGCTGCTCTTGCAGCCCGACCGCACGGCTCCGCGCATCGCCATCTCGCTCGTGCTGCGCGCCGGAGCCGCCGACGAAACCGTGGCCTCAGCCGGCTGGAGGCGGCTGCTCGTGGACTCGATGCTGCAGAGCACGCACGATCCCAGCAGCTCAGCGAGCAGCTCTGCAAGCGGCTCGGCTCAGGCGTTTCTGTCCGGAGCGCGGCTGCGCGACAGGATCGAGGCGCTGGGCGGGCGCATGACGGCTCAGGTCGGGGACGACGCCATCGAGCTCTCGATGACCGGCCCCTCGGCGCGCGCGCCCGAGTTGCTCGAAATCCTGATGGCCATCGCCACGCAGCCTCGCCTGAGCGACGAGGACATCGACCGCGCCCGCCGCGCCCTGGTGCGCCGCCTGAGCGACGAGCCGGATGCCGCAGGCCCGGACGCCGCAGGCCCGGACGCGCCCGGCGTTCCCAACGCTCCGGGAACCTCGGCGAGCGCGGGCGGCAGCGCGCTGGATGCCTCGGCGCGGGCGCTGCGGCGGCTCGAAGAGCGGCTCTATCGCGACGCGGGCGGCAACGCGCTGGCCTACGCGCTGGCGCCTGCCGGGACGCTGCAGTCGCTGAGCAACCTGGACTCGGCTCAGCTGCGCTCGCTGTTCAGCCAGTACTTCGCGCCTGCTCGCCGCGTGCTGTCGCTGGCCGGGGATGTGGATGAGGCCGGGCTCAGCGCGAAGGCGGCTCAGCTGGAAGCGGGCGGGCAGTGGGGCATCGCGCCCGATTCCAGGCCCGATTTCGCGCCGGTTCCGGCTGGCGCGCCGCCACTGGATGTGTCGCAGGGCGCGCTCGTGGTGCGCAGCGACAGCCCCGCCGCAGCGGTGTTTTTGTCGTATCCGGTTGAGTTCGAGGCGCTCTCGGCGAAGGAATCGGCGGCGCTGCAAGTACTTGCGGCGGCGCTGGGCGAGTCGCCGCGCGCTCGCCTGCCGCGACGACTTTCGGACGCCAGGCGAGCGTTTGGCAACCGCCAGCTCGATCCCGGCAGCGCGGGCAGCGCCAACGTCGCCTTCGCGCCGAGCCTGACGGCTCAGTGGGTGCCGCGCCGCTTGAGGGGCGAGTTCGTGCTGTGGGCGCAGACCGGCCCGCAGCAAATCGAGGCCGTCAAGAACGCCCTGCTCGACGAGATGAGCAAGATTCGCAACGCTCCTCTCTCGCCGGCTGAGCTGCAAGCCGCCAAGAATTTCGCGCGCGGCGCCTACTTCACCGACCGCGAGCTGCTGCGCGAGCGCGCCTCGCGCAACGCCCTGGACGCCGCGCGCGCCCCCGGCTCCGCGCGCGCCTCCAGCTCCGTGCCCGGCAAGCCGTGGATTTCGCAGGTCGAGGGGCTCAGCGCGCGCGAGGTGCAGCAGGCGGCCCGCAAGTACCTGAAGGCCTACGCCGTCGCGCTGGTGATGCCCGTCGATTGAGGCGAGCTGAGCCGGGATTTAGGGCCCGGCTGCTGAGGGTTCGTGCTGCGAAATATGCTGGAGACTTTGCGTGAGATGTGGGCCTTTCGCGCCCTGATTATGGAGATGGCGCGGCGCGATTTGAAGCTGCGCTACAAGAATTCCATCGGCGGCATCGCGTGGAGCCTTGTCAATCCGCTGATGCAGGTCGCGGCCATCACGCTGGTGATGAAGTTCCTCAAGCCCAACCCGGTGTCCTCCTACTCGGCTTACCTCATCGGCCCGCTGTTCCTGTGGAACTTCATCCAGGCCGCGCTCTTCGACGGCAGCGTCTCGATACTGGCGAACGCTCGATTGGTGCGCAAGGTGTACTTTCCGCGCGGCATCTTGCCTCTGGCGACCTTGATCAGCAACCTGTTCCACTTCGCGATTTCGCTCGGCTTCACGCTGCTGTTCCTCTTCGCCGTCGGCACCTATCCCGGCCAGCTGCGGCCCGCGTTTTTGCTGGTGGTTCCGATTGTGGCGCTGACTTTCTGCTTCTGTCTGGGCTGCAACTTCGTCTTGAGCTACCTGAACGTCTTCTATGAAGACGTGCGCTTCATGGTGCAGGCCCTGGCCGGCCTCTTGTTCTACCTGGTGCCGCTGCTGTATCCGGTTGAGGATGTCGCCCGCAAGCTGGGCACCAGCAGCTGGCAGTGGAAGCTGTATATGGCCAACCCTATCACTTCGCTGCTGGTGTGCTACCAGCGCGCTCTGCTGCCGGTCAAAGACGATGCCGGGCACGTTCAGGCGGCGCTCAACTGGCCTGGGCTGTGGCCTCACCTGGCCTGGGCTGCGCTGTGCTCGATCGGCGCGCTGGCGGGCGGCTTCGCGCTCTTCAACCGCCACCAGTGGCAGCTCGCCGAGCAATTGTGAAGGTGCGCGCCGCCGGTTCGAGGCACAAGTACTTGCAGCGCGAGGCCCTGAGCTTGATCGGCTACCTGGCGCTCGCCCTGTGCTGGACGTGGCCGCTGGCCCTGCGCTTTGGCACCCACATCGCCGGCGGGAACGGGCCGCTGGCCATCGGCGACAACCTGGAGTTCGCCTGGAGCTTCGATCACGTCGCGCGCTCCTGGGCGCAGGGCCGCAGCGCGCTGCAGGACGCCAACCTCTTCTTTCCTCACCCGGTCTCCTTAGCTCTGCACACCATGCAGTGGCACCACTGCCTGCTGGCCGCGCTCGCCTGGCGCATCTTCCCGAGCCTTAGCCTGGCCTCGGTTTGCAACAGCCTGCTGATAGGAACGCTGTGCCTCAACGCCTCGGCGACGCGCGCCTTGTGCCGCCACGTCATCTCGCGCGCCAAGCTGAGCGGTGAGCTGAGCAAGGAGGGCGCGGCCTGGCTGGTTGGTGCGGGCGCGGCTCTGGGGCCGATTTCTCAGGCGCGCTCGCTGGGGCACTGGAACCTGCTGGCCTGGGGCTACCTGCCGCTGCTGATGCTGGCTCTGCTGCGCTTAGATGAGCTGGTGGCGGTCGGGAACCCGGCAAGTACTTGCGGCCTGGCGCGGCGCGCGGCCTGGCTCGAACGGGCAAGGCGCGCGGCTGCGGCGTCTTTGTGCCTGGCGCTGGCGGGCTGGTGCGATGTGCAGTTCGTGCTGTTCGCGGGGCTGTGGGCCGTGGCCTTCAGCGTGGCTTCGCGGCATCCCAGGCGGCTTGAGCGCGCCGCGTGGTGGGCGGCTTCGTTTGGAGGCGGCGCGCTGCTGCTAGGCCCGCTGCTCGCGGTGATGCTGGGCGCAAGCTCAACCGCGACCCGCATGACCATCGCGCCGCAGTGGTCGATGGATGTTGTGGACTTGCTCTCGCCCTCGCCGTGGCACCCGATTATGGGCCGCTTCGCCTTCTGCCAGGTGCCAACCGACGGCATCGAGTGGGTCGTCGCGCCCGGCCTGACCCTGCTCGCCCTGGGCATCTACGGCTGGAGGCGCGCGCCCCAGGCCGCACGCCCGTGGGCCTGGGGCGCCTTGATGCTGTGCCTGCTCGCCTGCGGCCCGCGCCTCCAGCTCGCGCACCACCCCATTCACGCCCTCCACTTGCCGGGCCTGTCGAAGCCGCCGAAGATGTCGAAGCCGCCGAGCACTTTGCGGCCTGCGTCGCCTGAGCCAAGCTCAGCTGCCTCGCGTTGGGATGCCTGGCAGGACGCGGTGCGGCTGCCGTTCTGGTGGCTGCGGCAGAGCGTTGGGCCGCTGAAGTCGTTTCGCGCTCCAGCTCGGCTTTCCATCGCGGCCCTGGCCTGCTGGAGCGTGTGCGCCGCGCTCGGCCTGAGCGCGCTGAGCGGCCTAAAGCCGCAAGTACTTGCGCCCGGCCTGAGCCGCTTCAACATGATCTTCGTGCTGGCCGCGCTTGGCATCGGCTTCGACTGCTGGCGTGCTCCGCTGCCGTCTTTCGATGCGCGCCCGCCGCGCTGGGCGATGATCATCCGTGACAGCGCGCGGCAGTTCCCAAGCCAAGCTCAGGGCGTGGTGCCGCTGCCGCTCACCTTCAACGACTGGCGGCTCTCGTGGGCGGTGTGGGCGCAGACAATCCACCGCCAGCCGCTCTTCAACGCCTACTTGTCGCGCGCCCCGCGGCTTTGGCCCGCGCCCCAGGCCGACGCGGTGCGCGGCTCGGCGTTGTGGCGCGCGCTGAGCACGCAGGCTCGCAGCGACGATCCCGACGAGCTGCTGGCGCTCGGCGGCGCCCTGCCCGCCCCGGCCCAGGCCGCGCGCGATCTGGAAGCCTGGCTCGGGCACGGCGCGCGCTTTTTGGTCTGGCAGCGCGGTGTGGCGCGGCGCGAGGACGAGGCGCGGCTGCGGCAAGTACTTGCACGCAGCGGGCGCGCGCGGCTGCTCTTCGAAGACGAATCGGCCTTGCTGTGGGAGATTACGCCCAGGCCGGGCACACTCTAAGCCCGACACCAGCCGCTCATGGACACCAACTTCGCCGATCGACTTTCGCCGCCCCCCAGCGCGCTCCTCAACGCAGCCCAAGCCCAAGCCGCGCCTGAAACGGCTGCAGCTATCGAAATCGCGATCGAGCTGCGCGAGGTGAGCAAGGTGTTCCGCGTGGTGCGGCGCGAGGCCTCGCTCAAGTCGGCGGCGCTCAAGGCGATGCTGGGGCGGAGGCCGCAGCGCGCCGACTTCACGGCCCTCGAAGGCGTTTCGTTCTCGGTTCCGCGCGGGCAGACGGTCGGCGTCATCGGGCGCAACGGCAGCGGCAAATCCACGCTGCTCTCGCTGCTGGCGCGCATCTACAGGCCCACGAGCGGAACGGTTCGCGTGGCGGGCCGCGTCGCCACCTTGCTTGAGCTGGGCGCGGGCTTCCACCCCGAGTTCACCGGCGAGGAGAACGTGGTTCTCAACGGCGTCATCCTCGGGCTCACGCGCGCGCAGATGGAGGAGCGGCTGCCGCAGATCGTCCAGTGGGCCGAGCTGGAGGAGCATATGTACAAGCAGGTCAAGTACTTCTCGCCGGGCATGGAGGCGCGGCTGGGCTTCTCAGTCGCGGTTCACCTCGACCCGCAAGTACTTTTGGTGGATGAGGTGCTGGCGGTGGGCGATGCTCCGTTCCAGGAGAAGTGCTACGAGAAGATCGAGGAGTTCAAGGCGCGCGGCGTGACGATCTTCTTCGTGTCGCACGACATGAGCGCCATCCGCCGCGTCTCCGACCGCATTTTGTGGATGGACGGGCACCGCCTGCGCCAGGACGGTGCGCCGCGCGAAGTCATCGCGGCTTACGAAGCGCTTTAAGATGAAGATAGCTTTCGATGCGCGCTCGCTTTTTGGCGGCGGAACTGGCGACCGCACCTACTTTTGCGAGCTGATCCTGGCTCTGGCGCGCTCGCATCCCCGCGACGAGATGCTGCTCTATGAGCGCGACGCCGACGAGGAGCGCGCGCTCTTCGCGTCTCAGATTCCAAACGCCAGCCTGACGCGCGTTCCCTTTGGCGTGGGCGCGCTGTGGAACCAGCTGGCCATGACGCCCAGGCTGGTGCGCGACGGGGCTCAGTTGCTGCACTCGCAGTATCTGTTGCCGCCCCTGCTGCCCGTGCCCGGCGTGGTCACGATCCACGACATCACCTTCCGCTTGTTCCCGCAGTGGTTCCCGCCGCGCGCGAGGCGCATCATGGATGTCCTGATTCCGCTCTCGGCGCGGCGGGCCAGCGTGGTGATTACGGGCTCGCAGTGCGCCAGAGAGGACATGATCCGCCACTTCAAGATGGAGCCCGCGAAGATCGTGGTGACGCCCTACGCCGCCTCGCCGCGCTTTACTCCCGTCGCTGCGGGCGAGCGCGAGCCTGTGCTGGCGCGTCACGGCCTGGGCTGCAAGTACTTGCTGGGCCTGGGCTTGCGCGGCGAGCGCAAGAACGTGCCCGTTGTACTGCGCGCCATGGAGATGCTGCAAGTCCAGGGCGAGTGGCCGCCCGAGACCATGCTGGCTCTGGCCGGGCAGGAAGCGCACTTTCCAGGAGTGGAGTCGTCGCGGATGCGCGACAAGATACGGTTCCTGGGCTATGTGCCGGATGAAGACTTGCCCTCGCTCTATTCGGGTGCTCTATCCGTGGTTTACCCTTCGTTCTATGAGGGCTTTGGCCTGCCGCCTCTGGAGGCCATGGCGTGCGGCGCGCCTGTTTTGTGCAGCGACCGCGCCAGCTTGCCCGAGGTCGTGGGCCAGGCCGGGCTGCTGCTCTCGCCCGACGACGTCGAGTCCTGGGCCGGGGCCATCGCGCGCGTCCTGCACGAGCCCGCCCTGCGCGAGGCTCTACGAGAGCAGGGCCTGCTCCAGTCCGCCCAGTTCTCGTGGCAGCGCTGCGCCGAGGAAACGGCGCAGGTTTATGAGAAGCTGCTGCGCTAAGCGTGCTCGATTGAGCTTACTTTATGACCCAGACCCCGATCGACATCACGGTTTCAGTTGTCTCTTACAACACGCGCGATCTGCTGCGCGAGTGCCTGCTCTCGCTCCAGGCACGCTCGGAGGAGGCGAGCCTGGAGATCGTGGTGGTGGACAACGGCTCGCGCGACCACAGCGTCGAGATGGTGCGGCGCGAGTTCCCCCAAGTACTTGTGATTGAGAGCCACGCCAATCTGGGCTATGGACGCGCCAACAACCTGGGGCTGAGCAAGGCGCGCGGCGAGTTCGTGTGGATTCTCAACTCGGACACCACGGTTGAAGCGGGAACCGCGCGCTCCATGCTGAACTGGATGCGCGAGCACCCGGAGTGCGGCATGATAGGCTCGCGCCTGATCCTGCCCGATGGCAGCACGCAGCCCTCCTGCGCCGATGACCCCAGCCTGTGGGCCATCCTGTTCGAGCAGCTGTACCTGGACAAGCTGCTGCCCGGCAACCGCATCACGGGCTTCTACGCCATGACGCACTGGGACTACAAGGAGCCGCGCTCGGTGCCTCAAGTCTGCGGCGCGAGCATGATGGTGCGCAGCCAAGCCTGGCAGGAAACAGGCGGCTTCGACGAGCGGTTCTTCATGTATTTCGAGGACACGGACCTGTGCCTGCGCGTGCGTCAGGCCGGCTGGAAGGTGTGGTACTTGCCCCAGGCGGGCGTGCAGCACCACCTGGGAGCCTCAAGCGGCGGCAGCTGGAAGGTGCGCGCGAGAATGGTGGCTTCTTATAACCACAGCCGCCTCATCTTCTTCGCCGCACGCAGCGGGGCCAGGCTGGCGCAGCAGCTGCGCCAGCTGTTCCTTCTGGGAGCCGCCCTGCGTCTGGCGGCCTGGACGGTGGTATACATTGTGCGCCCCCGCCGCTCGAACCTCGACCAGATCCTGCTCTTCCGCGAGGTGCTGCGACGCACCGCGCGGGCACGCTTCTAGAGCGTGTTATGCACTTTTCGTAAGCTGAAGGCGTGCGGAGTGCCTGCTGGTGGGCTTGGAGCATAAGGTCTCTGAATTGTGACCCCAAGATGACAGGCTTCAAATGCTGAATTGCCCAGCGTCTGAGCTTATCTCTGCACAGAAAAGTGCATAACACGCTCTAAGCCCTTGGAGCCTATCGAGGGCGTGCGGGGCGTGCTGTAGGGGCGAGGTTCTCTCGCCCAGCCACTGGTCCAGGGGTGCGACATGGGCGAGAGAACCTCGCCCCTACAATTGCCGCTCCACTTTCTGCACAGACTCTTAACACTGAGCCCTTTCCCTACGCTCCCGCCGCGAGCCCTCACTGGCCGCTTAATCACCGTGAACGCTTCTCACCCTCTACCCGCCCAAGACCTCGAAGACATCGCCGCCAGCCCAGGCATTCCGTGGCGCGAGCTGGACAACGCGCGCCTCTTCGTGACGGGCGCTACCGGTTTCTGGGGCTCCTGGCTGCTCGAATCGTTCGTGCACGCCCGCCAGGCGCACAATCTCGACGTGCACCTGACCTTCCTCTCGCGCGACCCCGCCGCCTTCCTCGCCAGCCGCCCGCACCTCCGTGGCTGCAAGTACTTGCACGCGCAAAGCGGCGACGTGCGCGACTTCGCGCTGTCGGACGAGCCGTTCTCGCACATTATCCACGCCGCCACGCCCGCTTCGCAGCTCTTCAACGAGGCGAGCCCGCTGGCCATGTTCGCGACCATCGTGGACGGCACGCGCCGCATCCTCGACCTGTGCCAGAAGTCGGGCGCCAGCCGCCTGCTGCTGGCCTCCTCGGGCGCGATTTACGGCCCGCAGCCGCCCCAAATCACGCACATCGAAGAAGACTTCGCGGGCGCGCCTGCCCTGGACGATGTGAAATCGGCTTACGCTCAGGGCAAGCGGGCCTCGGAGTGGCTGGCCTTGGCTCACGCTCAGGCGGTTCAGCCGCATTTAAAAGTCGTCATCGCGCGCGGCTGGGCCTTCGTGGGCCCGCTCTTGCCGCTGGACGCGCACTTCGCCATGGGCAACTTCCTGCGCGACGCTCTGCGCGGCGACCTCCGCATCGCGGGCGACGGCACGCCGCTGCGCTCGTATTTGTATGCCAGCGAGATGGCCGAGTGGCTGTGGGCCATGCTGCTGCGCGGACAGCCGAACCGGGCCTACAACCTGGGCTCGGAAGATGGCCGCCCGCTGCGCGAAATCGCCGAGATCGTGGCCCGCGCAGCCAGCGAGCACGACGGCCTGGCGCGGCAAGTACTGGTGGCTCGCGAGCCGGAGCTGAGCCGGACGCCCTCGCGCTACGTGCCCTCGGCTCAGCGCGCGCGCGACGAGCTGGGGCTTAAGCAGAGCGTTGGGCTCGAAGACGGCGTGCGGCGGACTTTAGCCTGGCTGCGCGCGGCTGAGGCGAGCTGAGCGGTTGCTTCAGGCGGGTGGGGGCTGCAAGTACTTGCGGCGCGGGCTTACAATCACTTGAGCATGAAAATTTCCGATTACATCGCGCACCGCCTGGCCGAGGCCGGAATCCGGCACGTCTTCCTGGTGACGGGCGGCGGCGCGATGCACCTCAACGACGCCATCGGGCGCGAGAAGCGGCTGGTCGCGGTCTGCTGCCACCACGAGCAGGCGTGCGCCATGGCCGCCGAGAGCTACTTCCGCCTGTCGCGCCGCATGGCCGCCGTCAACGTCACGACGGGGCCGGGCGGCGTCAATGCGCTCAACGGCGTGTGGGGCGCCTGGGTCGATTCGCTGGGGCTGATCGTCATCTCGGGCCAGGTCAAGTGGGAAACCACCACGCGCTCGACGCCGCTGCCGCTGCGACAGCTGGGCGATCAGGAGCTGGACATCGCGCGGCTGGTCGCCCCTATCACCAAGTACGCGCGCATGGTCACCGAGCCGAATTCGATCCGCTACCACCTCGAAAAAGCCCTGTTCCTGGCCCAAAACGGGCGGCCCGGCCCGGTCTGGCTCGACATTCCGATGAACGTGCAGGGCGCGCTCATCGACCCCGCCTCACTGCCCGCCTTCGACCCCGCTGAGCTGAGCCAGGATGAAGTGCTGCGCGGCCAGCCGCTGCGAGCGGCGGGCGAGGAAGTGCTGTCGCGCTTGAAAAGCGCGCGCCGTCCCGTGATCCTGGCGGGCTCAGGCGTGCGCCTGAGCCGAGCTCAAGAGGCGCTGCTGAGCTTCGCCTCGGCTCATAAAATCCCCATCGTGACGGCCTGGAACGCGCACGACCTGGTGCCGGACGACTTCGCGACCTACGCGGGGCGGCCTGGAACCATCGGCGACCGCGCGGGCAACTTCGTGCTCCAGAACGCCGACTGCGTGCTGTCGCTGGGCTGCAGGCTCAACATTCGCCAGGTCAGCTACAACTGGGAAAACTGGGCCCGGCGCGCCTTCAAGATCATCGTGGACATCGACCCCGCCGAGCTTGCCAAGCCCACGCTGGCGCCCGACCTGCCTCTGTGCGCCGATGCCGGCGAGCTGCTGCACGAGATGCAAGAGCTGCAAGAGCTGCAAGTACTTGCAGCGCCCGCTGCACAGTGGACTGCACCCGCCGAGTGGCTCGGCTGGTGCCTCGAACGGCGGCGCAAGTATCCCGTCGTGCTGCCCGAGTACCACGACAGCGCCCGCGACAGCGCCGCGGTGAACCCGTATGTCTTCGTGCAGGAGCTGTTCGAGCAGCTCGCAGAGGACGAGGTCGTCGTGACGGGCGACGGCACGGCTTGCGTCACGACCTTCCAGGCGGCCCGGCTCCAGCGCGGGCAGCGGCTGTATACCAACTCGGGCTGCGCCTCGATGGGCTACGACCTGCCCGCCGCCATCGGAGCCGCCTTCGCGAGCGAGCCGGGCCGTCGCATCGTTTGCCTGGCAGGAGACGGCAGCATCATGATGAACCTGCAAGAGCTGCAGACCATCGCGACGCACCGGCTGCCGATCAAGCTGTTCGTGCTCAACAACCGCGGCTACCACTCGATCCGCCAGACTCAGAGCAGCTACTTCCCGGACAACATCGTGGGCTGCGGCGAGGAGTCGGGCCTGGGCTTCCCCGACTTCGAGAAGCTCGCCCGCGTGTGGGACTTCCCTTTCGAGCGCGCCCGCTCGCACGCCGAGCTAAAGGCCGCCATCGCAGGCACTCTGGGCGCGCCGGGGGCTGCGGTGTGCGAGGTGATGCTCGACTTGGAGCAGCAGTTCGCGCCCAAGCTGTCCTCGCGCCAGGAGGCGGACGGGCGCATGGTGTCGTCGCCCCTGGAGGACATGGCTCCCTTCCTGCCGCGCGAGGAGCTGCGCCAGAATATGCTGAGCCAGGACTAACCACAAAGCGAGCGCAGACGAGGTGAAGGGACGCGGCGGGCTGCAAGTACTTGCAGCCGCGCGGCTCTACTGGATTTTCTGCGGGCTTGAGCTGTGGTTGTTGGCGGCCATCTGTGGTTAAAGAAGAGCATGAACGCAATTGAGAAGCAGATGGTGGAGCTGCTGTGCGAGCTGAAGGCAAGCCACCACGTCATCGGCGTCAAGGCCGAGTTCGAGGCCGAGGGCACGCGGCTCGAAGAGGCCATGCGCCTCAAGGAAGTCAGCCTGCGCGCCGGGCTTGGGCTCACGCTCAAGATCGGCGGCTGCGAGGCGCTCAAGGATATGTTCGACGCCGCGGCCCTGGGCACCCAGCACATTGTGGCCCCGATGGTCGAGACGCCGTACGCGCTCAAGAAGTACTTGCTCTCGCTCAAGATCGCCTTCGACGAGGAAGCGCGCTCGGACATGGAATTCCTCATCAACCTCGAAACCCTGACCGCCTGCCAGAACTTCGACGCCATGCTCGAAATCCCCAACATCGAGCTGCTCGACGGCATCGTGCTGGGCCGCGTGGACCTGACAGGCTCGATGAACCTGTCGCGCGAGAGCATCAACGCCGACCAAATCCGCGATCTGTGCCTGCAAATGGCGGCCAAAGCCAGGGCGCGCGGCTTGAAAGTGGTGGTGGGAGGCGGCGTCTCGGTGCACTCGCTGCCCTTCTTCCGGGCGTTTCCCGAGGGGCATCTGGATCGCTTCGAGACGCGCAAGGTGGTGTTCTCCTGCCCCGGCGCGCTGGAAAACCGCGAGGAGGCGTTCCTGCGCGCGGTTGAGTTCGAGCTGCTGTGGCTCAGGAACAAGAAGAACTACTACGGCGCCATCCACCGCGAGGACGACGCGCGCCTGGTGATGATGGAGGAGCGTTACCGCAACTCAATCGAGGCCGTCAAGGCGCACGGCGAGCGGCGCGAGCAAGACCGCCTCGTCGAGGAGCAGCTCGGGCGCTAAAGGCCGCCGCCATGCCCCAATCAACTCAGCTAAGCTCAGCAAACCCGGCCAGCCTGACGCTGCGCCGCGCCCTGGTGACGGGCGGCGCGCGCGGCATCGGCGCTGCGATCGTGGCCGAGCTGAGGGCGCGCGGCGTGCAGGTCGCGGCGCCCGCGCGTGCTCAGCTCGACCTGGCCTCGCCCGCGTCCATCGAGGCGTTCGTGGCCGGGCTTGGCGGCTTGGCTCCGTGCGGCTTGGCTCCGTGCGGCTTGGCTCCGTTCGACATCCTGGTCAACAACGCGGGCATCAACGTGCTGGCCGAGCTGGAGGCCATCGACGAAGGCAGCTGGGCCGCGATGGTTCAGCTCAACCTGAGCGCGCCGCGCCGCCTGATGCAGGCCCTGGCGCCGGGCATGAAGAGCCGCCAGTGGGGCCGCATCGTGAACGTGGCCTCGATCTTCGGCGTGGTGAGCCGCGAGGGGCGCGGCGCTTACAGCGCGACCAAAGCCGGCCTCATCGGCCTGACGCGCGCCGCGGCCCTGGAGCTTGGCCCGCACAATGTTCTTGTCAATGCCCTGTGCCCCGGCTACGTCGAGACCGACCTGACGCGCGCCAACAACTCGCCCGCGCAGCTGGAGGCTCTGGCCGCGCAGATTCCGCTGCGCCGCCTGGCCGCGCCCGAGGAAATCGCGCGCGCGGTGGCCTTTTTGTGCAGCGAGGACAGCTCGTATTTCACCGGCCAGGCTCTGCTGCTCGACGGCGGCTTCACCACGCGCTGAAGTACTTGCAGTACTTGCACGCCGCTGCTGCCCCGCCGCTTTGTCTCTTGTCTCTTCGCCATGACGCCAGCTCTGGAAATTCGCAGCCGCATCCGCTCGTACCCTGTTCTCGAAACGGACACGCTGGCGCAGGCCATCGCGGGCGCGCCCGGCGGCTGCCGCGCGCTGTGGCTGGTGGACGCCAACGTGCGCCGCGCTTACCCAGCCGAGCTCAAGGCCCTTGCGGGCGAGGTTGTGGAGCTGGAAGCGAGCGAGCAGGCCAAGTCCTTCGCGCAGGTCGGGCCGCTGATCGAGGAGATTCTGGCGCGCGGCTTCCGGCGCGACTGGAAGCTGGTGGCCGTGGGCGGCGGCGTCACGCAGGACATCGCGGCCTTCGCCTGCTCGATCTTGTTCCGGGGCGCGCGCTGGAGCCTGATCCCGAGCACGCTGCTGGCGCAGTGCGACTCGTGCATCGGCTCCAAGAGCTCGATCAACATCGGGCGCTGGAAGAACCAGCTCGGCACCTTCTACCCGCCGGACCAGGTGCTGCTGTGCCCGGCTCTGCTCGGCTCGCTGCCCGATGAAGCCATCGTGAGCGGCCTGGGCGAGGTCATCAAGCTGCACCTCATCGCGGGCGAAGCGCCGTTCCAAGCCCTGCGCGCCACGCTGGATGAGGGCGCTCTCGACAGCGGCGGCTTGCGGCCTTCGCGCCAGGCGCTGCGCGAGATGGCGTGGGCCTCGCTGCGCATCAAGCAGGCGTTCATCGAGGAGGACGAGCTGGACGCGGGCGTGCGCAACCTCCTCAACTACGGCCACACCTTCGGCCACGCGCTCGAATCCGCGACCGGCTACGCGCTGCCGCACGGCATCGGCGTCCTGCTCGGCATCGACGCCGCGACCTTCTTCTCGGCTCGCCTCGGCTGGGTCGCAGACGACTACGCGCGCGAGCTTCAACAGTGGCTTGGCAAGTACTTTCGCCCGCACCTTGGGCTGCTGCGCCGTGTGCAAGCGCAGGAAGTGCTGAGCGCCATGAAGCTCGACAAGAAGAACACCGGCGACGGCATCACCTGCATCCTGACCAGGGGCGCGGGCGCGATGCACAAGCACACCCTCGAACGCCAGGCTGTGCGCGAACTGCTCGCTGAGTGGCTGCAAGAACTGGCTTAAGCACAATAGACCTCTTGCAAAAGTCATTGATGGAGGTTGACAATGGCGGCGAGCTCTTGATGAAGCTGCTGGGCCAGCCTGCTCTAGCTGGCGCCGACGTTCGCTGCTTCGTGGACGGCAACCCGCTGAACCAGGGGCGTCTGCTGCGCGGCGTGCCCAGCGCCTCGCCCCAGGAGCTGGCCGGGCTTGTGGCTGAGGAAGGCCGCGCCTGGCCCATCGTCATCGGCTCGACGATTCACCAGGAGGCCATCGCGCGCCGCATCCGCGACGAGCTGGGCTGGGCCAACCCCATCATCACGCTGGCAGCCTGAAGCGCAGAGCGAGACGCCGCGCAGCTTCGGGCTGATTGACGCAGCAAAGCCGCCCGCAAGTACTTGCGGGCGGCTTTGGGTTGCGGCAGCTGTTAGCGTATGTGCTGTACTTTCTCACGCTCCAAGACCTGCACTAAGTGCGAGATGTCGTGGTACGTTGAGTTCGTCGGGGGGATCATCGACAAGTACTTTCGGTAGGCTACGATGGCCTTATCTACGTCCTCCGCCTTGTGCCTGCGGTTCCAACGATCTTCGTAGACCAAGCCCAGCAGGGATTGCGCTCGTGGCCGCTCGGGATGTTGACGCTGAAACTGCTGAGCGTAGGTTAACGCCAGCGCTTGCTCTTCAGGCGTTCCGGTGCTGAGAACGCGCGTGAGGAAATACTTCACCTCGATGTCCTCCGGGTTCCTCTTCAGCAGCCGCTTCCCCAGAGGCTTGGTGGGCTTGGAATCAGTGATACAACTGAAGATGATGTAGATCATCCGGTCGTATTGATAGCTCCCTCCGGGGTGGGCGCTTTCGAGCGGGCCATACATCTCGTAGATGTCGCGCCCATTGGCGTCTGGCCGCACATCAAGCTTACGTCCTTGGTACGTGGTGTAGGCCAAGCGGAACAAAGCTTGAGAACTGTGTGGGTTCTCTTGCGCGTTTTGGGTCAACTGCTTGAGCCTGGCCAGCACAAGGTCTTTGCGGTTCGGGAGTGAAGCCGTGCCCTGAAGAAACGCATCCACTTCGCGGCGGATGCGCACAAAGTCCGTGTCGGAGCGCTTCCACTCTTCATTAGCCCAAGGCCAGAACGGACGAACTGCTCTACCTGGCACTACGGTGTAGGTGGTGACTTTTCTTGGCGCCGGAGAGCCGTAGAACACCGCTAACGGAGAAAGCAAGATCACCGCCAGGATGGGAGTGGACCGAGAGCGAGATCGTGACATGGAACCTCCTTACTCTGAACCTGGAGTGCCAGTGTTCAGGCGCTCGTAGCGTCCCACGAAGCTGGCTTGCTCCAGGGTGTCGCTCTGGTAATCCTTCGGTCCGGTGTAGCCGTTGAAGTCGTACTCGTCGAAGCGCTTCAGGTGGTGCTTGAAAGCTCGGTGGTGCATCACCTCGACCAACTTGCAGGCATCCCAGGAAGCGCCCTCGGGCACCAAAGGATTCCAAGATGGGGACACTTGGTTGAGCACCGCGCTGTCCATTCCTGCTGAGAGGTTGAACAGATCGCTGGTATTCTGGTTGATCGAGGCCTCGGCGTCCTCGAAATCGATCCGAGACGCAAAGCACTCAGCGGCGATGATCGCGAGTTTGGCCTCATCGTTCTCTATCCAGTGCAAGGCAGTGGTGCCAAGCTCCGTGGAACTGCCGCCCAACTCCGAGAGCACCTGGATGTAGAAGGGAGCGTAGGAGACGCTCACGATGTGAAACGAGCTGGTCGCTTCGACGGGAGAGGATAACGGCCCCCAGGCATCGAATTGATGCAGAATCTGCGGCTTATCCGCCGGCCACGGCAGATCCTTATCGAATTTGGCTGGAAGCTTCCAGTCGATACCGTAGTGGTTTTCGAGGTATGGGCGAGCTTGACCTGGCGCTGCACCCGCACCCTCGGAGGTATCTATCGTGATGCCCGAAGATGGCTCGGTCGCGCCAGTGCCGTTTCTTGACCCACCTGCAAAGACCTCGATCGCGATTGGGTTATCGTTCACGCTAGTACTCGCTGATAGCGAAGTACCTGACGACAAACTCCATACCCTTTCGGGTTGCTGAAATCCCGGCTCGTTAGCGTTGAGCCACACGCCTCCGTGCCACCCGGCAACGCCTCCGTCGATCGTGAAGTCGCTGTAGCTCAGCGCCGAGGTCACCTGCATTGAGCCATTACGGTTGCGTAGGTGGCTGATGGCCCAGGGGCCGGGGCCGCTTTTGGGAGTGTTGGGGCGGAAGCGGCCTTCGGGCAAATCGGGTACGGTGGCGCCGTCCTGCTTGTAGTACGAAGTCTCGATGCTGCTGCTAATCCAGACGCCACGCTTCTCGGGACGTACGTAGTAACTCACACTGGATTGAGCCGCCGATGTTCCTCTGTTGGGGCCGCCTGTGCCTGACGCTTGGGCGTAGGCGGCAGGCAACGACACTACAACAGTTTCCGCGCCGTCGCTGGCGCATTGAATCACCCTGCTTGTGGTGACGCCGACAGTTTTCATACGCGTCTGGCCGCCCTCGTATAGAACAGACGGAGCATCGAAAGCCGTGTCATATCCGTTGCTCGCGGACACTGATACGCTGCCCTGAGGATTCGCGCCGTCACTCTGTTCATCATCACCTACGGAAGCATAGCGGCTTCCAGCGAAGCCTCCAGCTGATGTGGTGACTGCGGCGAAGACGTATTCGTCAGGCTCGGATCCGTCGTTGTCGGCGCCCCCTCCCATGCCTCCGCCCATCCCGCCTTGGGTGCTCCGATCCCACACGAAGATTGCCTTGGCCGAGCCGGAGTTGTTCATCATCATCGTCGATCCCGGCTTCCGGGTAGCTACGATGTTCGGGCTCATGGTGTCACTATAGACACGGCCCTCATCACCGGAGAGGCTCACGTAGGACTTCCACGCCTGTGGCTCCGCGGGAACACGCCCCTCCGCCCACTCCTCCAGCGTAAACGCGCCTTCTGATGGATACGTAGTCTTGCCATCGACCACGAATTTCTGCAGCTTCCAATGCCCCGCTTGCGCCACGTCGCACCGCGCCATCAGCGCTCCCGCCAGGCCCAAGCCGCACACCATCGCCTTTGTTCACAAAGGGCCACCCTTCGCTTGTCGCATGGATTCTCTCCTGATGAAGACCGTTGCTCAGAACAACTTGTGCACTATGTTACCCGCGTCAGCCCGGCTTATAACAGTCCCAAATCCGTTTTCGGGAAAACTTGGTGCGATGCCATACATTTCTATTGTCACGCCCTGCTTCAACGAGGAAGGCAACATCGCCGAGCTGCACGCGCGCATCCGCCAAGTACTTGCCGCCTGGATCAGCCGCCAGCCAGGTGACGGCGGCGCGGCCTGGGACGACTGGGATTACGAGCACCTCTTCATCGACAACGCCTCGCGCGACGCCACGCCCCAGGTGCTGCGCGACCTGGCCGCTTCGGATGCGCGGGTGCGGGTGATCTTCAACAACCGCAACTTCGGGCACATCCGCTCGCCCTTCCACGGGCTGCTGCAGGCGCGCGGCGAGGTCGTGGTCATCATGGCCTCCGACCTTCAGGACCCGCCCGAGCTGATCCCGGCCTTCCTCGACAAGTGGCGCCAGGGCTGGAAGATCGTGCTGGGCCAGAAATCCAAGAGCGAGGAGACGCCGCTCTTCTTCGCGCTGCGCAAGTCGTATTATCGCCTGGTCAATCGCCTGGCTGAGGTCGAGCTGATCGAGAACGTGACCGGCTTCGGGCTGTACGACCGCCAGGTCATCGAGGCCATGCGCGGCCTCCAAGACCCTTACCCTTACGTGCGCGGCCTGATTTCGGAGCTTGGCTTCGCCACCGAGAAGGTCATTTACACACAGCCCTTGCGCAAGCGCGGCGTGTCCAAGAACAACTTTTACACGCTGTATGACATGGCGATGCTGGGCATCACGAGCCACTCCAAAGTCCCGCTGCGCCTGGCCACCATGATGGGCTTCGCGATGTCGCTGGTCTCGTTCGTGATCGGGCTGGGCTATTTGATCTACAAGCTGCTCTTTTGGAGCCGCTTCGATGCCGGAGTCGCGCCTTTGGTAATAGGTTTGTTCTTCATCGGCAGCGTGCAGCTCTTCTTCATCGGCATCGTGGGCGAGTATGTGGGCTTCATCCACACGCACGTGCTGCAGCGGCCCCACGTCACCGAGCGCGAGCGCCTCGGCTTCGAGCCGGGCGAGGGCTTCGAGCCGGGCGCGCCCGAAGCGCCGCAAGTACTTGAGGGCACGCAGAGCGCCGATTCGTGAGCGGTTTGCGCAGCCGTGGCCTTCGCCTTGCGACAGCTCAGCTCATCTCAGCTTGAGGAGCCGCGACGATGAAGACAGCCGATGGAGAGCAGATGGCGGGCATCCCTTCGCCCACGCCGGGCAGCGCCGAGGGCACCGAGGACACCGGCGACCAGTCGAAGGTGCCGCCGTCCGCGCACACGCCGGGCAGCGCCGAGGGCGAGGACGACCCCGAGAAGACAGGCGACAAATAAGCTCAGCTCGAACCGAAGCGGCCCGCGCTTGAACCGAAGCATGGGCCGCTTTTTGTTGCCTGCTTGCCTCGGCTTCAGGCGGCCATGAGAGCCGCGAGGTAAGCCTGCAGCGTGGCGAGCGCGAGGGCCTCGGGCGAGAATTCTGCGGCTCGCCGGCGACCCAGCTCGCACAGATTTTCGCGCCAGGCGGCGTCGCGCAGCACGTTCTCCAGGCCCTGAGCCAGAGCCGGAACCGACTCGGGGTTGGCGGTCTGGGCGGCTCCTCCGGCGACCTCGCGCATCGCGCCGCGGTCTGAGGTCAGCACCGCGCAGCCGCAGCTCATGGCCTCCAGGATGGGCAGGCCAAAGCCTTCATACAGGCTCGGGTAGGCGAACAAATCAGCGCCCGAATACAGCGCGGGCAGCTCGTGATCCTCGACGTAGCCCGTGAAAACCAGCTCCGAGTGCGCGCCCGTCACGCGCGGCTTGTCGCCCCAGCCTTCTTTGCCACAAATCACAAGCTGCCGCGTGTCGTCAGGGAACCTGGACTTGAACTGAGCCCAGGCGCGCACCAGGCGCTCGATGTTCTTGCGCGGCTGCTGCACGCCGACGCTGAGCACGTAGGCGCCTGCGATCAGGTACTTGCGCTGGACGCGCTCGATTTCCTCAGCCGCAACGGGCCGCGTGAAGATGGGCTCGACAGCGTAGGGCGTGACGCGCACGCGCTCGGCGGGCGCGGGCAAGTACTTGCAGATGTCGGCGCGGGCCGCCTCGGTTCCGCACAGGATGAGCCGGGCGCGCCGCGCGGTGAGCGGCGCGAAGAGGTTCATCACGCGCCGGTGGTTGCCGGGGAAAGTCGAGGGCAGGACGCGCCACACGACATCGTGAATCGAGGTCACGAAGGGGCAAGGCAAGCTCAAGGGCGCTAAATACTGCAGGTGGATGAGGTCGGGGCGCTGCTCGCGCGCCCAGCGCGGCAGGGCTCGCAGCGTCCAGGCGCGCCAGGTCGGGGCCTCGATGATGTGCGTGGTGAAGGCCGGGCACGAGGGCAGCACGCGCTCGCCGTCGGGCTTGTGCAGCAGCAGGTCGAAGCGGAAGCGCGCAGGGTCTAAGCCGAGGGCCTTGAGGCCCTGCAGCAGCGTGAGGCAGTAGGTGCGGTCGCCGGTCTTGCGCTCCAGGGCGACGCGGCAATCCAGTGCGATTCTCATCTCTTCGCAAGTACTTGCGGCAGCTTGAGCCAGGGTTTCTGTCAGGATTTCTTGCGTGCGGCGTTGCTCTTGACCTGTGCGATGACCTCATCCGTGACCGATTTCTCGAAGGCGCGGAAGCCCGAGAGCTTGAAGCCGTGCTTCTTGGCCAGCGCGCCGATGCGCAGCACCTGCTCTACGCTCAGCTCGCGCCCCAGCGTGTAGGGCTCGAAGGTGCCTTCGAGCGCCATCAAGATCGTCTCGCTCATGCAGGCGTAGGCCGCGCCGTCCGGGAAGCCGAAGTTGAAGTGAAATTTACCCGGTCCGGGCACATCGATGACGCCGCCTTCGATGACCAGCACGTCGTCGCGCTTCTCGATCACCGTCTTGGACACGTCGCGGGGCCGCGCCACGTCGCACACCACCGCACCGGCCTTCAGGTCCTCGGGGAAGACCAGCTCCTTGCCCGCAGCCGAGACCGCCAGCACCAGATCCGCGTCGCGCAGCGCGCTCTTGACATCGGCTGCGACCTCGACCTGAGCCCGGTTGCCCGCCATCGAGCAGACCTCGTCGCGCAGCCGCTCCAAGTTCTCGACGTTGCGCCCGACCAGGGACAGCGCCGCGACCTGAGGCGCGAGAATCTTGGCGCACACGGCTCCAATCGAGCCCGTCGCGCCGATAATGGCCACGCGCGAAGTGCTTGGCTCAACTTCCATCTTGCGCGCGGCGGTGAGCAGCCCTTCGACAGCCGTGTAAACCGTGTAGGAATTGCCGCTCGTCACGCTGATGATGCCTTCGAGCCGCCTGGCAACCGAGATTCCCGCGTCGCCCGCCACCGAAGTGTAAGCGCCCAGCCCGAGGATTTTGGCGCCCAGGCTGGCCGCCAGCTCGCCGGTCTCGGCGATTTTGTCGTACACGACTTCGATGGGCAGGCCAGTCTTCCCCAACAATTGGCGGGGGCCGAGCGGACAGCCGAGCAGCCAGCCTTCGCAGCGTGCTCCGGTGGTGGAGACGATGCCGGTGACATCGCCCATGACCTGGGGCTTGATCTTGGTCATCAGCATCTCGACGAAGGAGAGCGGGGCCAGGCGCAGGATGGGGAACTTGCGCGCGGCGTCCCGCTTCACGTCCATCGGGTGGATGGCAAAGGCGAACTTGTTCATAAAGCGGTCTTCGATTGAGCTCTGCTCGGATGTCGCTGTTGCTGAGTGGTGTAGCAGTTAACGTTCGGCTTGCAAAGCACGGTGAAATACTCGCCGCGCCTGGATTCTCAACGAGCAAGTACTTGAGCCGCCCCAAAAGGCTTTGGCTAAAGCAACGCCCGCCTGCTGAAGCAGCAGGCGGGCGTTGGGGTTCCTGGCTTGGGCTTACTCGGGGCCATCGGCGGCCCACAGGCTGCGCTTGGCCAGCGCCTGGGCCGAGAGCCACTTGACGTGCGCATCGACGAAGCAAACATTGTCGCCCTCGCCGTGCAGGATGTCCAAGCCGTACTTCTGGAGCCCCTCGACGCCCTCGTAGGGAGGCTTCTGCGTGCTGGGCGACAGGAACTCGCTCAGGCCGTCGAGCAGCAGGATGGTGCTGGAGGGGCGGCGGTAGCGGACTTCGTGGATGGGGCGGTCGGGACGGGTGGTGATGCCGCCGTGATCGACGCCTCCGCTCAGCACGCGCTCGACGCTGCCCGAGAAGGCGTTCATGGCGTAGGAGCCGTGGTAGCGCAGCAGCTTGCCGTCCGGCGTCCTGAGCGCGGGGTTGGCGCTTGGATCGTTGAACTCGGGCGGGCACCCGGCCTTGAACTCGCCGCCCTCGGCGTCGGGGCACTCGAAGATATTCTCGGAGCGCGCGTAAGGGAAGATGCGGTCGGCCCACAGCGAGCACCACGAGCGGCCCTGCCAGGGCGAGATGGGCGGGTAGAAACCGCCGTTGTCGCGCGTGTAGAGCGTGAAGCCCAGCGCCAACTGCTTCAGGTTCGAGGCGCACGAGGCGCGTCGCGCGGCCTCGCGCGCGCTGGCGAAGACGGGCAGCAGGATCGCCGCCAGGATGCCAATGATGGCCAGCACGATTAAAATCTCGACCAGGGTGAAGCCGCTCGCGCCGCGCGCACGCTCCACCGACAAGAGGCGCCGCTTCATCACGAACCTCCCGGCGCGGTGGCCTGAGCCTGACCTTGAGGCGGCGCCCCTTGAGGCGCGGCTTGAGGCGTCGCGCCCTGAGGCGTCGCGCCCTGAGGCTTTGGCCACTGGGGCCAGGGGTCGCCCTTCTTCCAGCCGGGAGGGTAGGTCGCAACGGGATCACCCGGCTTCCAGCCCTCGGGGATTGGCGGGATTGGGTCGCCCGCCTTCCACCCCGGCGGCAGCGGAGGAAACGCGTACCACGGCTCTTCGGGAGCGCGCGCCCGGAACCTCTCGAACAGCAGGCCGATGAAGCGCCCATCCGCCGTGAAAGCGCGCATCCGAGCCTCCTTGCCAACAAAGGGGCTTGCACCCCACAGGGCTTTGCCCGCGTAGGAAGTCAGCGAGCCAAAACGCACCACCATCCCCTCAAGCGGCGTGTAATCCAGTTCACCTTGCTTCTCCAAGATCTCAAGAGCGCCCTCTTCTTCCACGGACTGGCGCAGGCGATTACGCAGCTCTTCGGGCACATCTTGCAGCGGCACGCCCTGAGGCGAGTTCAGCAGGCCCCGGTTCACGCTCTTGGCGATCTCGCGTGCCAGGGCGTCTTTCTCGCGCTCGTGACGTTCGTAGATGGCCAGGAAGTTTTGATACAAGCGAAACCCCTCGCCCAGCCGCATCATCTTGAGGTCAAGTCGGCTGAGCTTGGCCGGGCGCAAGGTGTAGCTCGCGCCGTCCTTGCTCCACGCGAGGCCGTAGATGCGGCTCAGCGCGGCCATCATCTTCCACAGCGGCATCTGGCTCACCCGCAGCGTCACCGAGGCCTTCGCCGCAGCCACATCGGGTGCAAGGGCCAGAGCCAGGCCACTTTGCTGCTTCAGGTCGCCCACAAGTACTTGCAGAGGGCGCCGTTTGGCCTCCAGGCTCACTGGCACTTGAAGAGCCGGGTCTTTCTCTAACTCAAGAGCGCCCAACTTGGCGGCGATGGTGTCGGGGAAAGTCAGGGGAGCTGGCGGGATCGTGTTGGGGAGCGCGACTTCGCCACCTGCTGGCGCGACGCGCATGGGCTCTTGGGCAGGCGGAAGCTGTCGGGGCGGGTCCAGAATGCCAAAGCGGAAGGGCCCCCGCCCTGGACGCAGCGGCGACCAGTAGCTCAGGTAGGGAATCTTCCGAGCAGAGTCACGGTAGTTCTGGCTGGTGTCCACAACCAGCCGCACGCTGTCCCAGTACTCGTCGCTGAACGTCGAGACTTCGTGGTTGACAGTTCTATACACCGTCTGGCGTGCTTCGGCCTCAGCGAGCTTGCGCAGGTCGGGCGGCAGGTCGGCTGCCCTGACCGAGATGTCCACCTTAGTGCTCTTTCCGTCCCAGCCGTGCGCCTCGCGCCAGTACTTGGCCCACTTCTCTTGCAGCAGCTTGTATCGAGATGCGCCTGCTCGTTGTGGGTCGTCCTCATCATCGGCTTTGGCCTCGGCTAAGAGTGTGTCGTCCGCCTCGCGACCCTCTATGCTCAAGCGCGCCGCCTCCACGATGTCTGAAGTCTCCGGCTCGCGCCAGAACAACTGCGTGCCGTTGTCGCCAAGGGCCTGCTCAGACAGGTGAGCCTGGCCTCGGAAGTCATAGATGACGCTCAAGCGGTTTGGCCTCCACCGGGCATCAAAGGTGGTGATGAAGCTGGGGAACGCTTTGAGGTGCTCCTGTGGATCAATACCCGTTGCATCCAAGATGCAGTTGGCCGGAAGAGCCTTGGACAACTCGATCAGATGGTCATCTACCGAACTCTCGCGCATTGGCAGATCGACCTCTTGGAAGAACCAAGGGTGAGTAGGCTGCGCGTGCACAGCCGCCTGACATCCGAGGGCAAGTCCGGCGCAAACAGCCGATAGGCGCGCCAGCCTCAACGGAACAACCTTCATGAAGGTCTCCTTATGCTTAAGGAAGTGGGAAGCACAAAGGCAGAGGGGGGAACCGGCGTATGCCGATTCCCCCATGCTGGACTCCTCACGGAGCTGGCGCGCCGGGATCTTGGTCAGGACAACTGAAGTCCGTGATCTGGATGGAAGCCTGACCCGAGGAAGCATAGCCTGACCCCGGAGGGTACGCACCTTCAACGGAAGCGCTATTAGCCACCGAGACAGAGGCTTGCACCCGAATGCGAGTGTCATTCGCAGACGAGTACGGTTGCGCCTGCCCATACCCGTTGTCCGAGTACTGCGTCGTCTCCGTGTTCGGTTGCCCCTCGGTGGTGGGCGGGAGCAGGTTGCTCATGGTGCCCCTGTAGGTGTCGGTCATGTAGTAGTAGAGGTTCTTGTTCACCCCACCCGAGATCGTGAAGTTGGCGTTTCCTGAGGCGCTGTAGCACGGCTGCGTGGCCCTTCCGTAGACGTTGCAAGCGATCCGGTACGTGCAGCGCATAGGCTCTGAAGGTGCCGGCTCCGGATTGAGCGTGTTGCTGGGTTTCCAGACCCACGTCTTCTGCGAGAGGCCCGAATCCTTGGCAGGGTTGCTCTGGCTGTCGCTTTGCAGCGGATTGTTGGGGTCGCCGGGGTTGAGCTTCGGTGCAGCCGCCGTCACAGCTCCTACGGCAGTGCTGCCCTCGTAGAATGTCGCCAGGTCGCCGTTGTTCGGCGGCAGGGATAGGTAAGTCCCGGCGCGGGCCGAGGTGCCCAGGGCCACGAGCGCCACTGGGCAGATCCACAAACTGAGCTTCTTCATCTCGAACCTCCGTTGCGTCCAGCGACTTGCCCAACCGCTGGATAGCTGCGATTATAAGGCCTCTCACCTCACACGTCAATAAGATTTATCACTAAAAATCACTTCTTTTCCAACGGTCAGTTGTGCCTCGTCCTGCCTCTCCACTTTGCAAGTACTTGCAGGAAGTGCGGCTCACAGCGAGGGCTCAGAATGTCTCGATACGCGGCTTCCAATTCAACCGTTCGAGCAGCTCGCGATACTGCTGGGGGCCGCGCGCGCCCAGGGCCGCGAAGACGCCTTCCATGACGTTGGTGCCGAACGAGCGCCCGCCGAACTCGGGCGTGCTGGTGATGAGCATCCTGGCGCCGCGCTCGCGCAGCAGCTCGACATCCGAAGCCGTGACGGTGTTGGTCAGGATGACCTTGCCCTCGATGCACGGCGGCAGGTAGCGGCGGATGAGGTGGAAGTCGCCCGCGATGATCTCGGCCTGCTCGAAGAGCTTCTCGTGCTTGAGCGAGCGTTTGATGTCGGTCTGCTTGTCGCCGGTTGGATACAGCACCGAGACCGGCAGGCGGCCCGCGATGGGCAGCACCACGCGCGCCAGCTTCTCGACGCGGGCCAGCGAGTTCATGCGCACCGGCAGGCCCAGGATGAACATGAAATCGCCAAACGAAGCGTCGGCTCCAGCCTGCACCAGCTCCTCGGACAAGCCGAAGCGGTCCACGGCGCAGGTCACGAGCACCTTGGCCCCGGCGAGCTGGAGGATGCCCTCGCGCTGCAAGTACTTGACGGTCTCGCGCTCCAGCGTGTCCTTGAGCCCGGAGCCGTCGACGACGGGCGTGATCTTGGCGGCCTGGGCCAGCTTGAGGCCGTCGCGCAAAATGTAGCGGCGCTTGCCCGCAACCAGGTAGATGTCGACGCCGCCCAGCCCGATGGCCGCGACGGTTCCGTCCAGCTCAGCGATGAGGCTGCGGGCGCGCGCGAAGTCGCCGTTTGTGCCGCGCCGCTCGATGATGAACGGCTGGCCCAGCAGTTCGGTGCGCGCGAGGTGGTCGCGCGACGAGGAGCCCAGCGAAACCGAGACCACGCGCAGCGGCTGGCCTGTCGCGACGGCAGTACTTGCGGGCGGCGCGTGCTCGGGCGAAGGTTCGGGCGAAGGAAATGCGTCCATAAGCGCCAAGATTATAACGAGCCCAGGGCAACCCTCGCCGCACGGCACGCCGCCGGACAGCGCCGGGAACTTGCCGCGCGCCAAAGGCGAATGTCACTTATAATTCTTATTGTTCGCTCTTAACGCTGCCTTTGGCTCGCCTCGGGAGCTTGCCGCTGCCCGCTCCGCCTGCTCTGCTTTGCCTTCGCTTTCTCTTCGCGCGGCCATGTTGAAATCGTTCCCGCTCGGCTCGCCCGCCGACTCCGCCGAACCCGAGCCGCCGCACTCCGGGCACAGCGCCAGCTCCGCGCCCGTCATCGACGCGCCTTCCATCGAGCGGCATTCGAGCGGGCCGCGCGAGGCTGGCCTGGCCTCCAACGGCGGGGCGGCCTGGCTGTGGTGGCGGGCCTGCCTGCGCGCGCGCCTGAACGAGATGAGCGAGCTGGCCCACCGCGGTTGCCGCACCAGCGCCTCAGCTCAGGCGGCTTCAGCTCAGGCGGCTTCAGCTCAGGCGGCTTCAGCTCAGGCGGCTTCGGGAGCGCGCCGCATCGCGGCATTGCCGGCGATTCCGCTTGCTTCGGCGGCTTCAGCCGCGCGCGCGGGCGGCTGGGGGCAGGTCGAGAGCCCGGTTGAAGCGCGCGAGGCCGAGCTGATCGTGGCTTTGTTCCGCACTCTGGTGCTGCTTTCGGTGCTGATTGGCCCGCGCCTGCTCGGGGTGCCCGTCACGTATCAGATCGGCGAGATCTGGCTGGCGGCGGTGGCCGGAATCTACAACATCGTCACCGCTCTGGGCTCGCTGCTGCCCACGCGCTACGGGCTGCGGCGCCCCTTTATCGTGGCCATGGACCTGCTGCTCATCACGCTGTGGATCCAGCTTTCGGGCCAGTGGGAGCTGCGCCCGTTCTACGTGGTCGTGGTCGTGGTCGCGGCTTTGTGGTTCCGCGTCTTCGGCGGTGTGCTGACTGCGGCGTTCTGCAATTTCTTTTTCCTCTTCATCTGGTTCCGCGCTCAGGCCGACCCCGATTTCGCGCAGCCTCACCTGGTCTCGGGCACGCTGGCGATTCACATCGCGATGCTGTTCCTGGTGGGCTGCCTGGTCGGTTCCATCGCCGAGGCCCAGGAGCGCGAGCGCGAGCGCCGCCTCGAAGACCAGCTGCTCATCGCCAACTACCAGCGAGAAATCGACCTTTCGGCTCAGCTGCAGCCTTCGCTGATCGCCTCGCACTGGCTTGAAGAAGGCGCTCAAGCGCCGGGCGCTCAGGTCGTGGGGCAGCTGCTGCCGGCTGAGGCCGCGCTCGAAATCGGGGCCGCGATGCAGAGCGCGCGCAGCCTGGGTGGGGGCGATTACTTCGACCTGATCCCGCTGGGAGAGGGGCGCACCGGCATCTGCATCGCCGATGTCTCGGGCAAGAGCGTGCGCGCCCAGGCCCGGCTGCCCCTGCTCAAGTACTCGCTGCGCGCCCTGGCGCCGCTGTACACGCAGCCCGAGAAGCTCGTCGAGCGGCTCAACGCGACGCTCTCGCCCGACCTGCAGCCCGAGCTGTACATCGCGTTCTGCTACATCGTGCTGGACCCGCGCGCTCAAGTACTTGCGTGGTGCAACGCGGGCCACATCGCCCCGCTGCTGCTGCAAAATTGCGGCGCGGCGGGAGGCCTGGAAATCACGCGCCTGAAGACGCACGGCCCGGCTCTTGGAATGTTCCCGGACGCGCAATACGCCAGCCCGAGCGCGCGCCGCGAGATGGCCTGGCAGCAGGGCGACGAGCTGCTGCTCTACACCGACGGCCTGACCGACGCCCTGTCCTACCGCAACTCCGAAGACGGCGAGGCTCAGCTCAAGAAGCTCGCCACGCGCCTGTGCGAGCAAAAAGACCGCCCCGCGCGCGAGCTGGCGCGCGAGATGGTCAGCCTGGCCACCGCAATTCTGGACAGCGCCTCGCCCTTGCAGCGCGCGCAGGGCGTCCTCAACCAAATCTCCGAAGGCGGCAGGCACGAGGGCGAAGCCGAAGCCGGACGCCACCGCGACGACATCACCCTGGTGCTCGCCCGCTTCGTCTGAGGCTCGGGCTCAGCTTGGGCTCAGGCTTGGGCTTGGGCTTGGGCTCAACTCAGGTAAAAAGCAGCGGCCAGTGCTTGAGTTCAAGCACTGGCCGCTGCTCTGGCTGCTGCCACCGCGAATCGCGGGCGGCGGCTACTTCCACACGAAGCCCTTCACGTCGGGCTTCTGCTTGAGGACGCCAAGCTGGAAGTTGACATCGGCGAGCTTCTGCAGCGCGGCTTCATCGGCCTCGGTGGTGTATTTGATGGTCGCGAAGGCGGCTTTGGCCACCGCGGGCTGCAGCTTTTTCTTGGTGACTTTTTCCCAGGCCGCAAGTACTTGAGCGTCCGATTGGGCACGGTTGGCGTTCAGCTCAGCCGTCATTTTTGTGGTGGCCGCGATGAACTGGCGGGCCAGCTCGGGGTTGGCCTGCACCCACTTCTTCATCGCGTAGAACGAGCCCGCGAGGTAGTTTCCGTTCTCGTAGATCGCCTTTGAGTCCAGCAGAGGCCGCGCTTTGGCCGTGAGCTGCACGAGCGAAGGCCACGGAGCCGGAGCCGCCACCGCCGCCACATCGCCCTTTGTCAGGGCGTTGGCTTGCTCGGCTGGCTTGACCTCAATGAACTGGACGTCCGTCTCGGGCTTGAGCCCGGCCTTGAGCACCTGATACCGCACCATCGTCTCGACCGTGGAGCCGAGCTGGTTGACGCCGATGCGCTTGCCCTTCAGGTCCTGCACGCTCTTGACCGGCCCGTCGCCCTGCACCATGAGCTGCGTGCCGCCCGAAGCCGCGCCGCACAGCAGCACCACGTCGCCCGCCTTGAGGTAGGCCTTGAGCGCCGGGAACGGCCCCGAGCAGCCGATGTCGATCACGCCGCCGCGCAGGTTCTCGACGATCTCGGGCCCCGCCGCGAAGTCCTTGAAGCTCGTCGCGACGCCGGGCAGCGCCTTCGCATACGCTCCATCAGCCGCGCCCAGCAGCGCCTGCGGCTGCGCGATGGTCGGGTTGAACCCCACCGAAATCGCTTTGCCGCCCGTCCCGCTTCCGCTCGAGTTCGAGTTCGAGTTGTTCGAGCAGCCCGCGAAGAGCGCGCAGGCCAGCGCCGCGCCCATTCCCAAAACCGCTCTGCGCCCGGCCAACTGCCTGTGCAAACTCATAATCCCGGTTCTCCTCGCGACGAAATGTGCGGCGTCCAGCGAGAAGGCAAGAGCCTCCTCGCGTAAAAAGTGATGGATGTTCAGCAAGTACTTGCCGTGCAGCGCGCCGTGGAAGCAACGAAAAATCGACCCTTTAGCTGCGTGTGCCGCTGAGCCCCCACAGCGACTGCAAGCGGCGCTCGACCGGCGCGAAGATCAGCGCCTGCAAGCCCAGCCCGATCACGATGATGACCAGGATCGAGGCGACGACGCCTTCGGAATCGCCGTTGGCGCGGTCGTTTTCCAGGAGAAAACCGAGCCCGCCCGAGTTCACGATCAGCTCAGCCGCCATCAGCGAGCGCCAGGCGAAGGACCAGCCGATCTTCAGCCCCGTGACAATCCCCGGCAGCGCAGCCGGCAGCAGCACGCCGAAATATAGCCGCGCTCCATCGGCCCCCAGCGTGCGCCCGGCCCGCGCCAGCAGCGGCGGCACGTTGCGGATGCCGTCGGCCACCGCCACAATAGTGGCGAACAGGGCGCCCAGAATCGTGACCAGCAGAATCGGCCACACCCCGAAGCGGCCCAGCCATAGAATCGCCAGCGGAATCCAGCAGATCGAAGGCAGCGACTGCAGGCTCAAGCTGAGCCAGCCGATCGTCTTCTCGGCCAGGGAAAAGCGCGCCACCAGCAGCCCCAGCGGGAAGCCGATCGAAACCGCGATGGAGTAGCCGATGACGAGGCGCAGCAGGCTGGCTCCGATGGCGCGCGGATATTCTTTCTGCAGCGCGGCCTGCCAGAACGAGTGCGGCGCGTCTTGGCCCGGCACCTTGAGGTAGCTGTGCGTGAAGTAGGAAAGCCCGAAGCCATCCCACAGCCAGTCGAAGACCTGGCGCGGCGAGGGGAACAGCGCGCCCGACCAAGCGCCCGAGCGCGTCACCAGGAAGTAGTGCGCGACGTGCCACGCCCCGATCAGGAAGACCACGAAAGCCACCTGGATCGCCACATCACCCCACTGCAGCCGGCGTGCCGCCTGATCCTCACGGTTCGCGGCTGCATTGAGCGGGCGGCCCGTGACCGCATTCGCCACGCTCGCCGCGCCTGCCGCGCCTGCCGCAGCGCCCGCAGCGCCCGCAGCGCCCGAACCCTGCGGCTCATCGGCAACCGGCGCGCCCTGGCGCGAGCCTGCTGCAAGTACTTGCGGGGCCTTTGCCACGTGCGAGCCGTTGCGAGCGGGCTCAGCCGCCAGCTCAACGGCTGTGGCTTCAGTTGATTGCGAGGGGTCGCCTGGCTTCATCGCGCGCCTCCGGCATCTCGCTCGGTGGCCTCGACCTTGGCGACCTCGTCGCGCAGGGCCGCGCTGACCTTCGAGATCATCTCTGAAACCATGGTTTGCGAGGCGCTGCGCGGATATTCCAGCTCTTCCAGGTCGAACTGAGCCTTGATCCTGCCGGGCCTGGCGGTGAAGACGACAATGCGCGTGGCCAGCACCACGGCCTCGCGCACGTTGTGCGTCACGAAGACGATGGTCTTGCGCGTGGCTCGCCACAGCTCCTGCAGCTCGCCGTGCAGGTAGTCGCGCGTCTGGGCGTCCAGGGCCGCGAAGGGCTCGTCCATCAGCAGCACCTTGGGCTCGACGGCCAGGGCGCGCGCCAGGGCCACGCGCTGCCTCATGCCCCCCGAAAGCTCGTGCGGGTGAGCGTGCGCGAACTGCTCCAGGTGAACCATCTGCAAGTACTTGCGGGCCCGCTCGGCGCGCTCTTGGCGCGCCAGTTTGAGGCTTTTCAAGCCGAACTCGACGTTGCCCTGGGCGCTGAGCCAGGGAAACAGCGCGTGCTCCTGGAACATCATCGTGCGCTCCATCGAAGGCTTGGTGATGCTGGCGTCGTCCATCGAGAGGAACCCTTCGGTGGGCTGGTCGAAGCCCGCGATCATGTTGCACAGCGTCGATTTGCCGCAGCCCGAAGGCCCGACCAGGCACACGAACTCGCCCTCTTCGATGTCCAGGTCGATCCCGTCCAGGGCCAGCACCGTCCCCAGCCGCCCACGGAACCTCTTGCGCACGCCCTTGACCCGGATCAGCATAATCAACGCCGCCTCCTCCAAGCTCAGAAGGCCACGGCAACAACGAAACGGCGCAGCAGCCCAACAAACCCCGGAATCACGAAGGAGATTAGGAAAGCGCCCGGCCCGCTCCAGGCCACACGCTCAGCCCCGCGCCTGGCATCGCGCGCTCAGGCGCCGCGCCGGACATCGCTTCGGTTGCATCGCTCGCTTCAACGCCATCGCAATCTAATCCTACCTCGCGGGTATGCAAAGCGATTCTAAAGCACGTGCGCGGCTCTGTCAAGCTGAGTTCGGCTGCAAGTACTTGAGATGCGCGGCGGGCTGGCGCGGCAGGGAGCGGGCGCGCGCCGCATACTTGCACGGCCTGGTTTCGAGACGCCAGGCGCGCTAAACGATGATTTCCAAGCTGAGGCGAGGCGGCTGGAGCCTGCGCCGCATCCGCATTTCGCTGCTGCCCACGCCGCGCCTATGCCTTTACCTGGGCCTGGGCGCGCTCCTCTGGGTCGGGGCGGCCTTTCTGCCCGGCCTGGCTCTGGCCGCCCTCTTCTACCCGCTGCTGCTGCTGGCCGTCGCCTCGGTGGACGCCCTGGCCACGCCGCGCGCCCGCGACTTCGAGTTCGGGCGCGCCGTCGAGGAGCGGCTCAACCTGGGCGTGGCCAACCGCGTCTCGATCCGTGTGCGCCGCTCGGTTTCCTCGTCCAGCTCAGCGGCAGCGAGCCGCGCGGTCGAGCTGTGGGTGCGCGACGAAGCGCCCGACTCGTGGCCGTTGCGCGGCTCGCTCGATCCCGAGAACAGAATCCCCTTGCTCAAGCTCGAAGCCGCGCCCGATGAGGAATCGCAGGCCAGCTACCAGGTGCTTCCCACGCGGCGCGGCGACTGGAGCTTCGGCGGCATCCACGCCCGGCTCGACTCGCCGCTTGGCTTGTGGCGGCGCTGGCTGTCGCAGGACGCCACGCAAAGCGTCAAGGTGTTCCCCGACGTGACGGCCGTGGCCCGCTACGAGTGGATGCTGCGCAACGGGCGCTCGCACGAGATCGGGCTGCACCGCCTGCGGCTGCGCGGCCAGGGCACCGAGTTCGAGAGCCTGCGCGACTACACGCCCGGCGACGAGTTCAAGAGCATCAACTGGAAAGCCTCGGCGCGGCGCAACAAGCTCATCTCAACCTCCTACGAGGTCGAGCGCGACCAGACCATCGTCCTCGCCCTCGATTGCGGGCGCATGATGACCGCGCTGGCCCTCACCCGCGCTCCTCGCAGCCGCCCCTCGCTGGCCCCGGCCCAGGCCGGCAGCGGCCTCAACGACTTCCTCAACGCCCAGCCCGAGCCAGGCACGCCCGCAAGTACTGCGGCCCCCGGCAGCGGGGAGGCAGCCGACGACCGCGTGGCCTTGTCTAAGCTGGACTGCGCCATCAACGCCGGCGTGCTGCTCGCGCACGTGGCGGCCTCGATGGGCGACGCGGTCGGCCTGCTGCTCTTCGACGACGAGGTGCGCGCATTCCTGCCGCCGCGCAAGGGCCGCGCGCACACCGGTGCCATCATCGAGGCGCTGTATGCCGTGCAGCCCAGGTTAGTCGAGCCCGACTTCGCCGCAGCCTACGCCTTCTTGCAAGGCCGCAAGCTGCGCCGCTCGCTCATCGTCACCTTCACCGACGTCATCGACCCCTTCGCCTCACAGGAATTAGTCGCCGCCGCCGCCAGCCTGCGCCGCTCGCACAACGCGCTGTGCATCTCGATCTCGAACCGCGATGTCTCCGACCTGGCCGCGCGCTTCCCGCTCGACCTGCCCGAGATGTTCGACAAAGCCATGGCCCAGCGCCTCCTGTGGCAGCGTAGCGCGGCCCTCGAAAACCTGCGCAGCCGGGGCGTCGGCGTCCTGGACGTGGACGCCTCGGCTCTCTCGGCGGCGACCGTGGACCGTTACCTCGAAATGAAGGCGCGCGGCGCGTTCTAAAGCGACTTCCAGACGCAGGAACAGGCCGCCCAACCTCCCAACGTGCCTTGGCAGAGACGGCGCGCCTCAGCGCGGTGCCACTCGCCCAAGATTCGGATTCACAGCGCGGCAATCAGCATTCGCAGACACCCAATCAGCATTCGCGGACAGGCATTTAGCATTCACAGACAGGCATTTAGCATTCGCGGACAGGCATTTAGCATTCGCAGACAGGCATTTAGCATTCGCAGACAGGCATTTTGAATCGTGGGAGCCACAGTCTGAATCGCGCGGGCTGCTGTTTGAATCGTGGGAGCCGCTGTTTGAATCGTGGGAGCCGCTGTTCGAATCGTGGGAGCCGCTGTTCGAATCGTGGGAGCCGCTGTTTGAATCGTAGATGTGACATTTACGATTCAAATTGTCGGAGTTTGGATTCGCGTTCAGGGCCGCCCGGCTCGAAGTGACCGGTTTAGCTGGCTCGACTTCCCGTTCTTGTGCCTGTGAAACCTTTGCGAGCGGTTTTCAGAGGGAGCGCTGGGCAGTAGCCGCGCGGTGCAAGTACTTACACAGCGCGGCTGCCGCCCTGGAGCCGATGCGCTGGCTTTAACGCTCTCCGGGCGAGTGATCCTTGAGGTAACGCTCGAAGAAGGCGCGGTAGGGCGAGTCGTGCTTGAGCTCGACGCCGCGCTTGCGGCCTTCGTCCAGCGCGTGCTGGATGCCCCAGCCGTGCTGGACGGCCAGGTGCAGCAGGCCCATCACTCCGGCGCGCCCTCCGCCCTGGCAGTGCACGACGGCCAGGCCGCCCGCGCTCGCGATGGCCTGGTGCACGCGCGAGACGGCGGTGTCGTCCAGCATCGCGGGCGAGATCGGGATGTTGGTGTAGTCCATGCCCGCGGCCTCGACAGCGGCCTTCTCGCCGTCCCAGTAGCCCTCTTCATCGACGCCGCGCAGGTTGATGACCTCGCGCACGCCGCGCCTGTGCAGCTCCTCGATGTCGTGGGGCGTGGGCTGGCCCGTGACCAAAATCTGCTCGTCCAGCATTCTCTCGTTGTTCATGGTGCTCTCCTGAATTAAGTTGAGGCGGGCTTGCCCGCGCCAAATCCACGCCGCGACGGGCCTCAGCGGTTCGCGGTTGAGCCGAAGTGATACAATATGGGCCGTTTCCAGGCACAATCACCGGGATCAACGGCTCAGAAGATCAAAAAAGCAGCGCACAATGAAAACAATTGCTTCGCGACCAGCCGCAGGCGCTTCTCCAAGTACTTGCCCGACTCGCTTTCTCATTTCGTCGCGGCCTTCCGTGTCGCGGCCTTCGGCTCAGCTCAGAGTGCGCGGGGGCGCTCTGGCGCTGGCACTGGCGGGCGCGCTTGTGGCGGGCGCGCGGCTGGGGCCCGCCGCCTGGGCGCAAAGCCCGAGCGCGCTCGCTGCCACGACGGTCTCGCTGTCGCCCGAGCAGCAGGCTCAGGGCGCGGGCCTGATCGAAGAGGCCATCGCGCTGGCCGAGCGCGGCTCGGGCCGGGGCAACTCGCTCACGCGCCTGGCCGTGGTGCGCGGCGCGCCTTCGCTGCTGCCCCTGCTCGAAGCTCCGGCCCGCGACCAGCTTTTGAATCGCTGGATGCGGCTGGCGATGGGCGCGGGCGTCTCGCGCTCGGCCAGGCTGGATGCCTTCTCGGACTTCTTCGACGTGGCCGCCCGGCGCGACGGCACCTTCGCGCGCCGCGTCGCGGGGCAGCTCACCGGCGACGACGCGGCGCGGGCCGGGGCTTACCTGACGCTTTCCGAGCGCGCCGAGAACTTCAGCTGGAAGCAGGCCAACGACTTCGCGCTCAGCGCCCGCTCAGCTGCCCGCCAGGAGCCCGCGCCCGCCATGCGCGCGCGCGCCCTGACCTTCGTGGCGCTGCGCATGGCCACGCTCAACCCCGAGCTGCGCCCCAACTCGGTGATGGAAGCCTCTTCGGTGGTGCGCGCTTCGACCAGCGGGCGCGAGCGCGACTTCCTGCTGGCCGAGGTCGCAGGCGCCGCCGCCAAGTTCGATGTGCCTCTGGCGCGGCGCATCGGCACCAGCATCGGCGACGACGGCCTGAAGAACCTGGCCCTGGCGCGCGCCAACCTGTCGGAGATTTCGCAGACCACGCTCAGCGTGGCGACCCAGGATCGCATCTCGGCGCTGGCTAAGGCCGCGGCTCGCTACGACGTGCGCGCGATCCCGATCCTGCTGCAGCTGCCGCCGCAGAGCGACGTGCTGCGCGCGCTGTCCGACTCGCTGCCTGCCGTCTACCCGGCAGCGAGCCTGCCGGTTCCGGTCTCGACGCTGGAGCAGCTGTGGAACTTCGCGCAGACCGCCGAGCCCAGCGTGTACAAGGATCAGCTGCAGAGCCGCCTGGCGCGCCTGATGATGCTGCACGACCTGTGGCGTGGCCGCGCCTGGGGCAAGCAGCTGGCCTGGAAGGGCGGGCGCGTGCAGGCCGGGACTTTCTTGAACCAGGTCGCCCAGGCGCGCAGCTCAGCCCTGCAAAACAGGGCCGAGCCGCTGCAGGAGCTCGCCGGGCGCAACATGGCGCGCGCCATCGTCGAGGCCCGCTCGCTAGCGCCCCAGGCCCGCGCCGAAGCCCTGCTGCTGCTGGCCGGCCAGGTCTTGACGTGAGCTGGCTGAGCCAGGCTTGAGCGGAGGCGGCTGGGCGGTTAGTTGGCTTTGGAAGCGTCCTGCAGCGTGTCGGCGAAGCGGTCTGCGAGCAGGCAGGCGATGGGCTTCCTGGCCGCGTCGTAGCACAGAATCATGGTGTATACCTTGCCCGCACGGAGCACCGGCACGTAGTCGAGCGAGGCATTTCCGCGCAACCGCTGCGGCGCGGGCCGAGGCGGAACCCGGTTTAAAATCCGAGGCGTCGTGGCAGCACGAGCCGCGCTCGAAGGACGCTCATAGGAAATCGACAGCCATTGAATGCCCGGCTCCAGCACTTGATACTCGGTGCCCTGGCCGTAGCCAACGCTGTGGCGAAAGCGGCTGCCTCCCACACCAGCCTCGACCGCGCCCAGCCCCCGCGCCGCGTGTAGGAAAGCGATCTTGGACTTGCCCGCCCGAGGGCCGCCGCTCTCGCTGTTGAAGACCAGCATCCCCACAGCGCCAGGCGCACCATTGGCTGCCACCGTCAAGTGGTCGCCGCTCTTGATTCCAACCAGCAGCGGGCGGGACATCACAACGCCCGAAGTGCTCAGGACAGAAATACTGACGCTCTTGCCCGGCGCGATGGCCACGAAGGACGATGTGTGCCCGAAGCGTACGGGCTGGCCTGCCGCCTGCCCGTCTACCTGCAGCCTCAAGTCAGGGCCGCCTGGCACGACGTTGACGCCGCGCACGAAAGCCCGCGCCGCTTCTTTCCCAGGCGACGCAGCCGTCTGAGCGGCCTGAGCTGAGCGGCCTGAGCTGAGCGGCTGATCTGAAGGGGCCGAGTTCGAGTCGCAGCCGACCAGAGCGCAGGCCAGCAGCGAGGAGACAAGGCAAGCGGCGCGAGGGATCATGGCGCGCAGCTCAGGCAAAGGCAGTGCCGCTGAGCCGGGCAAGCAGCGGCGCGCGGGCGAGTGCGGAGCGTTGCCAGGCGAGCGGCGTTGCACCTCGCCCGCCGCCCGCGCAAGCGGCGTGAAGAAGCGGCGGCCCGTGCTTTTGCAGCGCCGTCTCGCGGTGCAGTGGTTCGTGAGGAAGCGGCGGGCACGGAGCTAAGGAAAAGGCATGAGCGAAGCGAGCTTGAAGGTGGTTTTGCTGCTGAGCGAGGGCGTGTGGCAGCACGCGCTGGCGCATCGGCTGGCGAACGTGCCGGGCGTGCGGCTGAGCGGCATCGTCATCCAGCACAGGGCGAGCACGGAGTCGCCCGAGTGGTTGCGCGCGAACCTCAAGAGCCAGCGCGGGCAGGCCGCGAGCAAGATCGCGCAGCGCCTCTTCTTTCGCGGCGCGCTGCAGGGCATCGAGGAGCGGGCGATGCAGGTCTTCGGGCGCGCGGGCCAGCCTCTGCCGTGGCCGCGCGTGCCCACGCTCGAAGTGAGCGACATCAACGGCGGTGAGTGCGTCGCTTTCGTGCGCGGCCTGGCCCCCGATGCCATCGCGGTCTCGGGCACCGAAACCATCAAGGAACCGATTTTCCAGCTCGCTCCGCCGCGCGGCCTGCTGAACCTGCACACCGGGATCGCGCCCTTTTACAAGGGCGGCCCCAACTGTACGCTGTGGTGCTTGGCCAACGGCGAGCCGCAGTTCATCGGGGCCTCGCTGCACGTCCTGGATGAGGGAGCCGGCGCGGGCGGCCTGCTCGTCACGGCTCAGGCTCGCATCGAAGAGAGCGACACGGCGGCCAGTTTGGTGTGCAAGTCCGTCTCGCTGGGCCACGAAATGTACGTGCGCGTGCTGGCGGCGATGGCCAAGGGAGCTGAGATCAAGGCCGTGCCGCAGAGCGAGCTCGGGCCGGGGCGAACCTACCACGCGCGCGAGTGGAGCGTGGCCCGGCTGGTGAGCGCGCTGCGCTTCGTGGGCCAGGGCAAGCTCCGGCGCTGGGTGCAGGCGGGGCGTCCGGGCGCGAAGGATGTGCGCCTGGTCAACGCGCTCGAAGGCAAGTAAACCAGCGAAGCGGCGCTGCAAGTACTTGCGCAAAGGGCTTGCGCGCCTGTCATCTCGCTGGCGGCCACGAGCGTTGTTTTACGCCAGCCTGCGCAGCCGGGCGTTGATTTCTTGGCCGCGCGGCTGGTCTAAGGCCAGCAGAGCCGCGCCGAGGTGAGCCGCGATGTCGCGGGCGGTCAGGCCGTTGCCGTGCCTCTCGAACGCGAAGTCTCCTGCCAGGCCGTGCAAGTAAACGCCCAGCAGCGTGGCGCTCAGGGCATCTTTGGTCTGGGCGAGCAGGCCCGCGACGGTGCCCGTCAGCACGTCGCCACTGCCGCCGGTTGCCATGCCCGCGTTGCCCGTCGGGTTGACCCAAGTACTTGGGCTCGCCTCCCAATCATCCGCGCCAGGCGGCTTGCAGACCAGCGAATACGCGCCCTTGAGCACCGTGACCGCGTTGTATTTCCTGGCGCACGCCTCAACCGAGCCGAAGCGATCCAGCTGAACCTCGTGAGCCGAAGTGCCCAGCAGCACGCCCATCTCGCCGGGATGCGGCGTCAAAATCGTTGGAGCCTGGCGCGCCTTCACTTCCTCCGCGATCTCGGGCAGAGCGTGCAGCGCATCCGCGTCGATGAGGAGCGGGGCCGGGCACTCGCGCACAATCTGGCGCACCAGATCCCAAGTACTTGCCGAGCGTCCCGTGCCCGGCCCCAGCGCCACGGCTTGCATCTCGGCCCACTTCGAGCGCAGGTCTTCAAGGCCGCCTTCAACGAGCGCGCCCTTCTCGTCGCAAGGCAGCGGATGGGTGGTCGCTTCGAGAACCGAAGCGGCCACAGTGTCCAGAATCGCATCGGGAACGCAGGCCAGGCAAAGGCCGGCGCCGATTTGCAGGCTGGCCCGCGAAGCCATCGCCACGGCTCCGCTCATGCCGCGCGAGCCGCCGATGACCAAAACGCGGCCCGCGTCGCCTTTGTGAGCATCGCGCGCACGCCGCGGCATCATGCGGCTGGCGCAATCGTGGGTGAGCATCTCGCAGTTCGTGGTGAACTCCAGCAGCATATGCTCGTGGGTGGAGCCGATATCACCGACCCAGATTTCGCCGCACTTCCCGATGCCATCGCGCACGAACATCCCGCGCTTGGGAGAGGCGAAGGTAACGGTATATTCAGCGCCGCACGCTTCGGGCGCGGCCTCGCCGGTGTCGGCGTTCAGGGCCGAGGGAACATCGACTGCCAGAATGGGGATGCGATAGGTAAGCGAGTTTCGCAAGTACTTGAATGCCTCACGAAACTCTTCGCGCACCGGCCCTGAGAAGCCTGTACCCACTAAAGCGTCCACAACGATGTCGTAGCCAGGGCCGGGAAACCCGCGAGGCAACGAAAAATCGGTCGCTACGAGGTCGCATTTGCTGTAAGCCTCAAAGTTGATCTTCGCGTCGCCACGGAGTGAATCCGGCGACACCGCAAGCACCTGCACCCAGGCACCCGCGTTGCCCAGGTGCCTCGCGATGGCGAACCCATCGCCGCCGTTGTTCCCCTTGCCGCACAGAATCACGATCCGCTTCTCGCGCAGCGGCGAAAACTTGGCTTCCAGGAACTCGACCACGCGCAGCGCAGCGTTCTCCATCAGCACGATGCCGGGAGTGTGGTACTGCTCGATGGCCTCTTTATCGAAGGCGCGCATCTGCTCAGCCGTGAAGATTTTCATGCAAGTACTTGGGCTCACGAATACTGCTGCATCAAGGCCGCGACAGCATCCACGATCTTCTGCGCATCCGGCAAAGCGGCACGTTCGAGCTTATCGGCGCAGGGAATCGGCGCGTCGGCTCCGGCCACGCGCCGCACCGGGGCCTGCAGAAAATCGAAGCACTCCTCGACAATACGAGCCGTGATCTCAGCCGAGACGCCGGCTGTCAGGCAGTCCTCGCACACCACGATGGCACGCCCCGTCTTCTCGACCGAGGCCGCCACGGTGTCCATGTCGAGAGGAACTAAAGTCCGCAGGTCGATCACCTCGCACTCGATGCCCGCGCCCGAGAGGGCCTGAGCCGCCTTCTCGCACTCGCCGACCATGCGCGAATACGCGACCAGCGTCAGGTGCTCGCCCGCGCGCGCGATGCGAGCCTCGCCCAACGGAACGATGTAGTCGCCGCCCGGCTCATCGAAGGCGGGCACGGGGCCTTTGACTCCGTACAGCAGCTTGGACTCGACGAAGAAGACGGGGTTGTCGTCGCGGATGGCGCTCTTCAAAAGCCCTTTGGCATCGTAAGCGGTAGCGGGAGCCACGACCTTGACGCCTGGCGAGTGCATCAGCCAGGCTTCGAGGCTCTGCGAGTGCGTGGGCCCGTAGTTGCGGCCTCCGCCGGCGGGCGTGCGGATGACCATGGGGACGGTGCACTGGCCGCCGTACATATAGTGGAATTTGGCGGCGTGGTTGACGATTTGGTCCATGGCCAGCGCGATGAAGTCCTGGAACATGATGTCCACGATGGGCCGCAGCCCCGTGATGGCCGCGCCCACGCCCACGCCCACGATCGAGTTCTCGCTAATGGGCGTGTTGCGCACGCGAGCCGAGCCGAACTGCTCGACGAGCCCCTGCGTGACCTTGAAGGCGCCGCCATATTCGGCGATGTCCTCGCCGAGCAGGAACACGCTGTGGTCGCGCGCCATCTCCTCGGCCATGGCCTCGCGCAAGGCCCAGGAGAAGAAAATTTCGCGTTGGGAAGTGACAGGTGGGTTCATGGAGAGTCTTCCAGGTCGAAGATAGAAGGCTGATCGAGCGAGCGCAAGTACTTGTAGCCTGCATCCGTGGTTTGATACTTCTGTGCGTGAGAACGCGGACGTGTGGGGTCGCTCATGGCGAGCCACTTCTCTTGCAAAAGAGGGATTATGAACCTCTCGCGCACATCCTTGGCGTCCTTGAGCTGCAGGTGCCGTTGAATGGAAGCGCGACCCTGCGGCGCGCGGCAGAACTCCAGCAGCGTGCGGATTCGCCTCTTCAAAAGGGCGGCTGAATTCGGTTCCCCAGTTCGATGACCTTCTTCTGCAACTCATCCGATATCTCGGGCGCGCTGCCGGCTGGAGGCAGAATGGGCCGGCCATTTTCCTCAGCAAGGCCCACAAAAACATAGCCGCCGCCCAAATTGTGAAAGTCGTTGGCGAAGGCGCACAGCGTGTGCAGAATCGCCTCGGGGTTCCAACCCTCCGTGAACTCCAGCCGCTCCCACTCGACGCTGCGCCCCGCAAGCACGTCCTCCACGTTGATCGGCAAACCCATGCACCTCAGTTTAATGCCCGCGCAACCCCTCAAGTACTTGCGCAGCCTACGAGCCTCGTGCTAACAATGGGACGTGCTCTCCACTTCTTTCCCCGGACTCGACGCGCGCCTCTCCGTGATTTGCCTGGGCGTGGCCGAGCACGGCTCAGCCATCTCAGCCGACAAGTCGCTCGCCATGCTGGATGCCTTCGCCCAGGCAGGCGGCAGCTGCGCGGACACGGCTCACATCTACGCCTCGTGGCTGCCTGGGGGCCAGGGGCAGAGCGAGCGGGCGCTGGGGCGCTGGATTGCCAGCCGCCGCCCCGCCAGCTTCCTCGTCGCGACCAAAGGCGCGCACCCCGAGCTGAGCTCAATGGAAGCCTCGCGCCTGGCTCCCGAGTGCCTCGCGCTCGACCTGAGCCAGAGCTTGGAGCGCCTTCAGCTCAGCTCGGTTGGCCTGTACTGGCTGCATCGCGACGACATCAAAATCCCCGTGGACGAGATCATATCCGCGCTCAACGAGCACATTCGAAGCGGGCAGATCGGCGCGATTGGAGCCTCGAACTGGAGCGTCCAACGCATCACCGAGGCCAACCGCTACGCCGCGAGCCACGGCCTGGCCGGGTTCTGCGCCAGCCAGATCGCGTGCAGCTTGGCTCAGGTGAGGCCCCAGGCGCGCGGCGCGGGCGGCACCCTTGAGATGGACGACGAGACGCTGAAGTGGCACCGCCAGAGCAGGCTTCCGCTGGCGGCTTACTCGGCTCAGGCCAACGGGTTCTTCGCGCACGCGCTGCCAACCGAAGGCACCCAGCCCACGCCCAAGCAGAAGGCACTGGCGGGCTCCTACCTCAGCCCGCGCAACGCCAAGCGCCACGCCCGCGCCGCGCAGCTGGCAGCCGAGCTGAGGCGCGAGCCCAACGAAATCGCGCTCGCCTACGTGTGGAGCCAGAGCTTCCCGAGCGCCGCCATCATCGGCCCGCGCAGCGTCGAGCAGCTCAGCTCAAGCCTGCGCGCCGCCGATCTGAAGCTCTCGCCCGAGCAAGCCGCCTGGCTCGAAGGCATCGAAAACGAGTAAAAAGCAGAAGAAGTAGAAGTAGAAGCCGCAAGAGGCGCTGCAAGTACTTGCAGCGCCTCTTGCGCTTGGCTTGAGCTTCGAGCTTTAAATATCGCCCGGCTCGTTGGCCATGCGCACCAGCTTGGGCGAGAACTTGCCGATGATGTCGACCAGATCCGACTGCGCCGCGATGACTTCCTCGATGTCCTTGTAAGCCTGGGGCGCTTCGTCCAGCCCGCCGCCGATGAGCGTGACGCCGCGATCCTGCAAGTACTTGTCGCGCTGCCGGTGCGTCAGTGCCTTGATAGCGGCCTTGCGGCCCATCTTGCGCCCCGCGCCGTGCGAGGCTGAGTTGAGGCTCTCGGGCACGCCGCGCCCGCGCACCACGTAGCCCGCGTCCGCCATCGAGCCGGGGATAATTCCCAGCACGCCCGCGCCAGCCGGGGTCGCGCCCTTGCGGTGCACGATGGCCGGCGTGCCGTCCTCCAGCTCCTCGCGCCAGGCGAAGTTGTGGTGGTTCTCAACCGCCGCGATCTCGGTCAAGCCGGCGGCCCTGGCCACCGTCTCGTGGATTTTGTGGTGGCAGGCGGAGGCAAAGCGCCCGGCCAGCTCCATCGCGATCCAGTATTCCTGACCTTCGGCTGAGTCCAGCGGCAGCCAGGCCAGATGCTTAACCGAAGGCGGCAGCTGCGGGTGAGCGTCCATGGCCAGGCGCGAAAACTCGTTGGCGATGTTGTGCCCCACGCCGCGCGAGCCCGAGTGCGACAGCAGCGCCAGGTACTTGCCGGCTTGCAGGCCGAGGTCGCGCGAGTGCTGCTTGAGCTCGAACTCGCCCCACTCGACGAAGTGGTTGCCCGAGCCCGAAGTCCCCAGTTGGTCGCGCGCCTTGGCGTGCAGCGACCTGAGCAGCTTGGACGAGCTCCAGTCCGCGTCGTCCAGCACGTCGTGCTCGCGCCGCTCGCCGCCCGAGAACTTGACCGCCATGCCGAAGCCCGTGTTCTCCAGCAGAGCTTTTTCGAGCTGAGCCTTCTTCTGCTCCAGCAGGAGCGGCGAAGCCTCGTAGATCGAGATGCGCATCCGGCAGTTGTGCACGAACACGCCCGCCGCGAGCGCGAAGTTCTCCAGGCCCGGCACGCTGAGGCAGAACACGGCCTCGCGCTCGGTGAGAGGCATGACTCGGGCGACTTTGTGGTTGAAGACTGGCGACTCGGAGCGGCTATCCTCACGGTGGAAGACAACCTCGTCCACCAAATTGGAATCCACAGCGATATGCGCAGCTTTGGCCCAGCGCCCCGCGAAGGGCTGCTGCACCAGCGTGTAGCCGTCGCGGTCGCTCTGCGAGTAGAAGGGCATCAGCGAATCGCCGCTTGAGAGCTCGCTGGCCGCGCGGAACGAGCCGTCGCGCAGCATCCACCGGTGATCCGGCGTGCAGCGAACCCGCTCGCCGTTGTCCAGCTCGACGCACAGCAGCTCGGCCACGGCGCGCGTCCGGTGCGCCGTGGCCCCAGCCGCCACGATGCGGCCCGAAGCCGTGCACGAGTAGACCGTGACCTCCTCGCCCGCCTCGGCCAGCTCGCGCAGCGAGCGCGTTGTGCCATCCAGCAGAGGCACGCGCGTCTCGCCCGTGAAGCACGCGATGTCAACGCCCACGGCATACGGAATGACGGCGTCCCGAACCGCCAGCACACCCCCGATGGGCAGCCCGTAGCCGATGTGAGCATCCGGCATCAAGGCCCCGGCTGCGGCCACGGGAAGGCGCGCGGCGTTGTTCATCTGGTCGATGGCGCCCTGGTCGATGCCTTCGGCGCCCCAGGTGCGAAACGCAATCGGCGTCTCGCGCAGCTTGTCCTCGTAGCGGGCGCGCTCGACCTTGACCTGGCTCAGGCACGACTGCGCCAGCGAGCCCAGCAGCGCGTCCGCGAGGAAGGCCGTGGGGTTTTCGCGCACCGCGTCCAGGCGCTCAAGTACTTGAGCGCGCTCGATGCCCTGAGCCTGCAGCGCGCCCCCGACGCTCTTGGCCAGGCCGATGACCTTGCCCTCGGGCCAGCCGCGCGCCTTGAGCAGCTTGCCCGTGATGATGTGATCGTTCATAAAACTTAAGCCGAGCTCAGCCCAAGCCTCGCAAGCCAAAGGCGCTCGCGAGAACCGGGGCCGAAAACGAAAATCGAAAAACAAAAAGGCGCGGATGCCGCAGCATCCACGCCTTTTTCGCCGCCGCTGGCTTCAGCGGAGCGAAAGGAAAAAGTGGGGGTTGCGCGTGGAGACGGGCCGCGTGGAGACGGGCGAGGATTTACCGGGCCGCCGTTCTGGACTATGTGAGCCAAAGGCTGAGCTAAAGGTCTGAGCTGGGCAAAAGTTGCTGGCAAGCATGGCGGGCCTCCTCGTTGATAAGCCAATCGCGCGGCATCTATGATCGCGCGTGGCAACGAGACTTTAGCGCGTGGCAAGAGCGTCGTCAAGGCAAGCCGGCTGAGCCAAGCGCAGGCAAGCACCACGAAGGGCAAAGCCGTTATACCCAAAGGGCACGCGCGCGCTTGCGGCGGCCACGACGCCGCAAGTACTTGCGGGCGAAAAAAGCGATGACTATTTTATTTTCTCCGTTGGGCCTGGCCTACGGCACTTTATACTCGGCGATTTTGCTGACGCGCCCGCAGCGCATCGTCGTCGTGACCTCGCCCCAGGCGGCGCGGCACCTGCACGACGCGCTGGACGCGGCCCGCTTCTACCACGGCAAGTTCGACCACGAGGCGCACATCCTCGAAGACCCGCTGGGCGGCTTCGACGAGGCGCGCAAGCTGGCGCGGCAGCTCGCGCGCACGCCGGGCGCGTGCAACATCATCAACTTGACCGGCGGCACCACCGTGCTGCAGGAGTGCGTGCGCTCGGTCGCCGACATCCTGCGCCGAGGCGACGCCCGCGCCGACCCTGACACGCCGCTGCGCGAGATCAAGGTGCGCGAAGTGGCCGTGGTCGATCGGCGCGCTCCGGCTGAGCAGGCGCGCCATCCCCTGGTCGTGGGCGAGTTAGTCGAAGTCTCGCCGCTGTAAAGCCGCGCTCTGCAAATACTTGCGGGCGGCTCGCCTGCTTCTTCGGCTGAGCTGGCCTCGCCTCATCGCTGCCTCACCGCCGCGGGCCAAAACGCGAATTTGTGGCATACTTCGCAACTCAAAGCACGGAGGAAATCATGTCGCAAACCCAACACAGCACAGCCAACGCAACACCCGCCAACGCAACACCCGTCAACGGAGCTCAGGCCGACAAAGCGAAAGTTCAGGCCGCGCCGCAGCAGCCGAGCGCGCTGGATGATTTCCTGTTCGACCTCAACGGCTTCCTGGTGCTCAAGGACGCCGTGGACGCCGACTTGCTGAGCCGCTTGAACGCGGAGTTCGATGCTTTTCCCGGCGGCCTGGAGCTTGGCGCGTGGTATCGCGGCTCGCAGCGCCGCGACTACACGCCCGAGACGGGGCCTGAGCTGCACAACGCGGTCGAGCTGGGCGGGCCGTTCGAGGAGCTGATCGACCACCCGGCGTGGATCGCTCGCCTGCGCCACTTCTGCGGCGAGGAAAAATCCTACGTGCAGGGGCTGTTCATCGACGAGAGCATCGCTTCGATCCGCACGCGCGGCGGGCACCATCCCGTGCACTCGGGCGGCTTCCAGGGCGCTCTGCGCGGCAAGTACCATTTCGAGAACGGCGTCTTCCGCGTCGGGCAGTGCAACATCATCCTGGCCCTGACCGACATCGGCGAGGGCGACGGGCCGACCATGTTGATCCCAGGCTCGCACAAAAGCAACTTCCCGCACCCGCTCAAGGTCGACTACGCCAGGGGCGACCGCATGGACGTGCTGCCCGGAGCCGTCCCCGTGCTGATGAACAAGGGCGACGCGCTCTTGTTTTGCGACGGCTGTATGCACGGCGGCAACTCGCGCACCAACCCCGGCGAGCGGCGCATCATCATCTACCGCTACGGCCCGATCTGGGGCGCCAGCCGCTTCGGCTACACCTACAGCCCCGAGTTCCTGGCTCAGCTCACGCCCGAGCGCCGCCACATTTTGCAGCCCGTGGCTCCCGTCGAGCGCGGCGCGCCCCTCAACCGCTGAGGCTAACCAAGCCGCCTGGCAAGTACTTGCGGCGGCTGAGATCAAGGGGCTTGCGGGCGGCGCGCTCAAGCCGGGGAACGCAAATCGCGTTGCGCGGTCTGGAAATGCAGCGAGGAAAACGACCGCTTTTCGCGGCGCGAAACGCTTTCGTTACGCGCCGCGAACATACTGCAAGTACTTGAGGGGTGTGCACAAATGCTCAGCGAGTTTTCTGCAGCTTTTTGCGGGCGAAGTTAGATGACTGCTGGATCGCTTTGTGGCAGTCGGCATCGGTGTATTGATACTCCTCCACGG